>Ga0224557_1000288_pt1 | contig 57141 bp, 47 predicted proteins | sample 714S31014metaG_FD_180677 | JGI IMG/M metagenome (GOLD analysis project Ga0224557, IMG submission 180677) | Peat soil microbial communities from Stordalen Mire, Sweden - 717 S3 10-14 | ecosystem: Environmental > Terrestrial > Soil > Wetlands > Peat | place: Sweden: Norrbotten County, Stordalen...
CGGCTCGTCGTAACGAAGTTCGTCATAGCGCATGCCCTGCAAGCGCGGGTCGGCCGGGCGCGGGTCGGCCGGGCGCGGGTCGGCCGGGCGCGGGTCGGCCGGGCGCGGGTCGGCCGGGCGCGGGTCGGCCGGGCGCGGGTCGGCCGCCAGCGGATCGGCGGCAGGCCGGCGGCCGGGGACCCCGACCTCGCGGACACTGTCCTCAAGGCTCGGGTGGTCGTACCACTGCTCCGGGTAGGCCGGACCGCCGGCCGCCGGGCGGCCGCCGGGATCTTGAGCCGGCCTGGGCCGGGTGATCGGCTGGGGGCCGGTGTCAGGGAGCGCCTCCTGGGCGCCGGTGACCGGGTAGCTGGGGGCCGGGTAGCTGGGGGCGGGGTAGCCGGGACGGGAGTAGGCCCGGGTCTCGGGGACCTGGTAGCCGGGCACAGGAGCGTCCGGCTGGCGGTAGCCGCGGCCGCCGAAGGCGGCCGGGCCACCTGGGGTCCTTGGTCCGTCATAGGCAGGGTCCGCGTAGCCCGGGTCGCCGTAGCCGTAGTCGTCGATGGCCGGCTGCTGGTAGACGGGCTCGGGGCCGTAGGCCGACTCGAGCACGTCACGGGACCTCTGGTCGAGCTGGCGGAAACCGTTCGGCCAGGAGATTTCGGGGCCGAACGGGACCTCGCGCCGTCGCCCGGCGTCCTCCTGCGGGTCGCTTCGTGGCCCAGGTCCGTACGGGGCCGGGCCGCTCGTTGCCTCATCCGAGTAGGGACGTTGCACGGATGGCCAGTCACTGCCACCTTGAGCCGACGAACCGCTCCTCATATACCGGGTCACTCCCCTGTCTGTCGTACAGCAGGTCAATGATCACTAGCATCATTGCGACAAACGAGACACTCTGCTACCTACGTGGATCATTTGCGACGCAGAGGGCCGCGATTCGAAGACCCACGCTACTGCGAGACCGCGCCCTACATCATGCATTCCGGGCTTTACGGCAAGTCGCCGGCCCGCGTGTTTGCCCAGGGTAATCGGCATATCACACTAGGTGGCGTTATCCATAAGCGGTCAAACCGACACCGGAAATTTGCCTCGGCCGCGGCCCGGTCAGGACGGGCGCGGGGCGTCAGGACGGCGCGGGGCGTCAGGACGAGCGCGGGGCGTCAGGACGGGCGCGGGGAATGATAGGCGGCCCGGGTCCGCTCGGTGTGCTTGCGGGCGAGCGATTCGGCCCGGCCGGCGTCCCGTGTCTGGATCGCCTCGATCAGCTCGCCGTGTTCGCTCCACGAGCCCTGCCCGCGTTCGGGCGCCACCATCCGGTAGTACCACTGCACCCGGCGGCCCACGATGTCGGCCAGCTCGGCCAGGACCGCATTTCCCGCGATGGCCGCGATCTCGGCGTGGAAGGCGTTGTTCGCCGTCACCGCGGCGCTGAAGTCACCGGCGTCGGCCCCCGCCTCGCCCTCGAGGCAGATGTCCCGCAGCCGGGCCGCGTCGGCCGCGGTGGCGGTCTGGGCCGCGAGCCTGGCCGTCTCGGCCTCGAGCAGCGCGCGTACGTCAAGCAGCTCGTTGACCTCAGAGTCGGTCGGCACGTGCACGAAGGCACCCTGGCTGGGCCGCAGGTCGACCCAGCCCTCGGCCTCCATCCGGTGCAGCGCCTCGCGGATCGGCTGCCTGCTGACCCCGAGCTGGCGCGCCAGGTCGGTCTCCACCATGTGCTGGCCCGGCGGCAGGTCGCCACCGACGATCAGGTCGATCAGCGCGTCGTACACCGACTGCCGCAGCGGCACCGGCCGTTGCAGAGGCCGGATCATCATCACTGTCATCGTCCCCCCTGCGGTCTCTCGCCAGCTGCCAGAAGACCAGGCGATAGCGAGACTAACGGCGGCTGTATGCAAAGTGCGATCCCCGGATTCGGGGAACGTCCCGTGGCGCCCCCCGATAGCGCATGCCGGGGATAGCCTCGTCGGCATGCGCTATCTCGTCCGGGAACGGATCTTCTCCATCACCAAGGACTTCTGGGTTACCGACGAGCAAGGCAACGATGTCTTCCTCGTCGACGGCAAGGCGCTCAGTCTCCGCGAGACCTTCGAGCTCAAGGACGCCTCGGGGGTCACGCTCGCCACCATCCACAAACGGTTCCTCGCGTTCACCGACACGATGGAGATCGAGCACGACGGGGCGGTGGTGGCCACGGTGCACAAGGCGGTGTTCTCGCCACTGCGGCACCGCGCCGTCATCGACCTATCCGGCGGCCGACGGCTTGAGGCGGTCGGGAACCTCATCGACAAGGACTTCGAGATCCTCGACGGCGGCCAGGCCGTGGCGCGTGTCTCCAGGTCATGGTTCCGGGTCCGCGACACCTACGGCGTCCAGGTCGCGCCGGGCGAGAACGACGCCCTGATGATCTGCATCGCGATCTGCCTTGATCGCATTCACCACGACGAAGAACGCAAGCACTAGGCCGGTCAGACCCGGGGAACCCGCGAATCCTCGAGGGTGAACTCGCCGCCCAGGTACCGCAGCACCGGGTCGTGGCCGGGATCAGGTTCGCCGTGCGCGGCGATGATCTCGGCGGCAAAGGCCTCCGCGTCGTCGGCCGGGGAGTAGCCGAGCGCCCGGGCCTCGTCCAGGCTGACCCAGCCGCCGCGGGTGTTGGCGGAGACGCCGAAGGCGACACGGAACCCGGGGCGGGGCACGGTCAGGCACGCCTCGAAGAGCCGCCCCGCGTCGTCGGGCGACAGCCAGGTGGACAGCATCCGCGGGTTCGCCGGGCGCGGGAAGCAGGACAGGATCCGCACGCAGATCGCGTCCAGGCCGTACCTGTGGTGGTACATCGCGGCCAGGGCCTCGGTGGTCACCTTGGCCACGCCGTAGTACGTGTCCGGAGCGGGGAAGGCGTAGTCGGGGACCGGGAAGTCCTCCCGCGGGCTGAAGCCCACCGCGTGATTGGAGGAGGCGAAGATCACCCGCGGCGTCCCGGCCCGCCGGGCGGCCTCGAACGCCACGTAACCGCCGTTGATGTTCAGCTCCAGGATGCGTTCCCAGGAGGATTCGCGGGGAACGCCGGCCAGGTGGATGACGGCGTCTGCCCCGGAGCAGGCGGCCGTCATGGCCGCCAGGTCGGTGACCGAGGCCTGGATCGCTTCCTCTCCCTGGCCGGCCTGCAGCGGCGCGATGTCGAGCAGCCGCAGCGTCCGTCCCGGCCGGGCCAGCCTGGGCCTGAGCATGGACCCGACCAGGCCAGCGGCCCCGGTGATGAGGATGACCGGCACGGCTGCGCCCCTTCCAGGTAGCTGGCCGCCCGGATTCGGGCCGGTTACAGAGGAGTACCAGCTTGTGTACACACTCTATTTATCAGCTATCGCGGATCGTAGGCTGCTGAGCTGATGGGCTTGACACGGGGTTCGCTGGCGTTGCCCAGGATGAAGGCGCACCGCCTGGTGATCATTGCAGCCGCGCTGACCACGCTGGTGGCCGCCGCGCTGGCCACTGCCCTGGCCACCGTCAGCGGCCAGGGGCTGCCGCACGCCATCCGGCACGACCTGAGTGTGGCCAGCGGCACCGCGGTGACCATCAGCGGCAGCGTCAACGCCAGCCAGGCGGCGCAGTACAACGCTCAGCTGCCCGGGCAGATCTCCGCCGCGCTGGACGGCACGCCGTTCCGGTTCTACCGGGCCAGCTGGTCTGACCCGCTGGGGTTCGTGCCGGGCGCCAAGCCGGCGGCTCCGGCGCGCACCGGCAACACGCTGATCGCCGAGGCCGCCGCGCTTGACGACATCACCGGGCAGGCGAGCCTGGTCGCCGGGACCTGGCCGGGAACGCCGGGCCCGGGCCAGCCCATTCCCACCGCGCTGCCCGCCACGGCCGCCGCGCTGCTGCACGTCAGCGTGGGCGACACCCTCCGGATGCAGGACCGGCTAGCGACCGGCCACTATGACCGGTTCGTCGTCACCGGCCTGTTCCGGCCGCGGCGGGTGTCGTCGGACTACTGGGGCCTGGACGACGTCGCGCTGTCCGGGGCGAGCACGGTCGGCGGCTTCACCACCTACGGCCCGCTGGTCGTGCCGGCCGCGGCGTTCGCCGGGCCGCTGGCCGTCGACGCGGGCTCCTGGCTGGCCCAGCCGCAAACGGCCAGCGTGCCTGCCGGTGAGCTCACCGCCGTGGCCGGCCGCGTGCAACTGCTGCAGCAGTCACTGCAGGACGCGGAGGACCTGCCCAGTCTGGCGGTCAGCACGAGCCTGCCCTCGGTGCTCAACGGGACCGCGAGCAACCTGGACGTGGCCCGGTCGTTGCTGGCCATCTGCTCCGTCCTGATCTTCCTGCTGGCCGCGGCGGCGCTGCTCGCCGTCGCGCGGCTGCTCGCGAGCCAGCGGGAGGGCGAGTCCGCGATGCTGACCGCGCGCGGCGCCACCCGCCGGCAGCTGCTCGCGCTGACGGTGGCCGAGGCGATACCGCTGGCGCTCGTCTCCGCCGCGGCAGGCGCGGTGCTCGGGGTGCTGCTGGCCCGGCTGCTGACCAGCACCGGCGGGGTCCCGGTCGCGGCGGCCTGGCCCGCCGCGGCCGCGGTCGCGGCCGGCGCGATCGTGATCATGGCGGTGCCCGCCGTCAGCATCGTCACGCCGGGTGCGGCCCGGGCCAGACGCGGCCGCCAGGCGGCCGTCTCCGGCGTCACCCGGGCCGGCGCGGACCTGGCCCTGGTGCTGCTGGCCGTGGTGGCGGGCTGGCAGCTACGCCACTACTCAGCGGTGTCGGCCGGCGCGAACGGCAGTTACAGCGTGGACCCGGTCATCGTGGCCGCACCGGCCCTGGCCCTGGCCGGCGGGACCGTCGTCGCGCTGCGGCTGCTGCCGGCCGGGGGCAAGGCCGGCGACCGGCTGGCGGCCCGCGGCCGGCGGCTGACCGCGGCCATGGCCAGCTGGCAGATCAGCCGTCAGCCGATCAGGCAGGGCGGCGCGGCGCTGCTGATCGTGCTGGCCACCGCGACCGGCACGCTGGCGCTGGCCCAGCGGGACAGCTGGACGGGTTCCGACCGCGATCAGGCCGCGTTCGACACGGGCGCGGACGTCCAGGTGCAGCTCGGCGCGCCGCTGTCCGCCGCCCAGGCCGGCGCGCTGGCCCAGGCGCCGGGGGTCCGGCACGCGATGCCGGTGGCGAGCTTCGCGCAGTCCTCCACCGGCGCGCAGACCCTGGCCATCGATGCCGCCCAGGCCGCGGACACCGTGCTGATGCGTCCGGACCAGTCCCCGCTGAGCGAGCCGGGACTGTTCGGCAAGATCCGCCCGGCCGGGCCGGCCGCCGGGGTGACACTGCCGGGTCAGCCGGCCGGTTTCCGGCTCACCGCCCAGCTCGGGCCGGCCACCCTGGGCCTGGCGCCAGCCCTGGTCACGGTGTCCGTCCAGGACGCCGACGAGAACGCCTACCAGCTCAGCGCGGGCACGCTGCCCGCTGACGGCCAGGCCCGCACGCTGGCCGTCAGCCTGAGCGGAGGGGTCCGCGGGGCGGTGTACCCGCTCCGGCTGACCGCGGTCGGGCTGACCTACACGATGCCCGCGAAGCGGCCAAGAACCTCGGCCACCTTCACCGTGGACGGCATCTCCGCGGCCAGTGGCTCCGCGGCCAGTGGCTCCGCGGCACCGGGCCCGGCGCAGCTCCCCGGCACCGCCCTGGACGGCTGGGCGGCCCTCGCCTCGTCGGCCGAGCTGGCCGGCGTCCGCCAGACCGATGGCACGGCCGGCCCGGCGGCCGCACCCGCGGTCGCCTCGGTGCAGGGACAGCACGGCCCGCTGGCGGTGACGTTCGCCCCCGGCTACGGGCTGGACTCCGGCCGGCTAACCGGGACGCCGAACGGCCCGATCACGGCCCAGCTGACGCTCAACGTCCCGCCCCGGGGCACGGTCGTGCCCGGCCTGGCCACCCAGCGTTTCCTCGCCGCGAGCAACGCCAGCGTCGGCTCCACCGTCCAGACGTCCATCAACGGCGCCACCGTCGGCGTGCACATCGTCGCGGCGCTGGCCAGCTTCCCCACCGTGGCGGGCGGCGGCGGGGCGCTGATCATCGACCTCGGCACGCTGCAGAACATCCTGACCGCAAGCTCGCTGCCACCCGCTCAGGCCACCCAGTGGTGGCTGGCCACCTCCGCCGGGGTCACCGGGCTGCCGCCCGGGCTGGCCGCCAGAGCGCCGCCCGGCGCCGCGGTGACCAGCACGGGCGACCTGGCCGCGGGGCTGCTCGGCAACCCGCTGTCGACGATCCCGCAGCAGGCACTGCTGGCCGTCGCCGTCGCGGCCGCGATCCTGGCCGTCACCGGCTTCTGCGTGAGCATCGCGGCCGGAGTGCGCCAGCGGCGCGCGGAAGACGCGCTGCTGGCCGCGCTCGGCGTCCCGCCCCGCGCCGCCGCGGCTCAGCTCTGCCTGGAAAAGCTCATGCTGAGCCTGCCGGCCGCCGCGGCCGGGGTGGTGCTCGGCGTCGTGCTGGCCGAGTTGCTCGTGCCCGCCATCACGCTCACCTCGGCCGCGACCACGCCGGTGCCGCCGGTGCTCATCACGTTCAGCTGGGCGCAGACGCTCCCGCTGGCCCTGGCCGTGGCGGTCCTCCCGGTGCTGGCCGCGGGCCTGACCATCATCCGCCGCCCAGACGCCGCCGCCGCGCTGCGCGCCGCGGAGTCAGCATGAGGGCGGGAGACACAACATGAGGCGGACAGTGGGCGCGGCCACGGGCAGCACGCTGGCGCTTGTCCTGCTGGTCTGCGGCTGCGTGTTCGCCGCCCTCGCCGGACCAGGGCTGAGCCTGCACACCCGGTCCCAGGCGCTGAGCCAGACGCTGGCCGGCCTGATCAGCACGACCAAGGCCATCCAGGTGACCGGGACCTGGACCCAGTTCGCCAGCAGCCTGACCGACGCCGGGGAACAGATCGGCCCGGTGCTGCCCGACGGGACGCTCACCCAGTCGCAAGACGAGATCGGGACCGGACTGCGGGGCGTCGGCCTGCCGCTGGCCGCCGGGGCCTGGGCCGGCCTGAGCACCAACCTGCTCAGCGTCCTGGACGCGGCCCCAAGCGCGACGATCGTCGCCGGCGTGCCGCCCAAGCTCGAGGTGACCTACCGTAACGTCCTGCCGGGCAACGCCACGCTGGTGACGGGCAGCTACGCGGGCACCGCGGCGCCGCACGGGACGCTGCCGGTGGCGGCCACTGTCCAGACCGCGGCCCGGTTCGCCCTGCACCCGGGCAGCCGCCTGACGGTGACCGGCCCGGACGGCCCGACCGTCATGTTCGTCACCGCGATCGTGCGCCAGCTCGGCCCCGGCTCCACCTTCTGGACGCAGGACTCCACCGTGGGTGTGCCCAGCATCAACGCGCGGTCCACCCCCAAGCCGTACTGGGCGGGCGGCGTCTTCGCCGATCCCAGCCAGCTCGCCGCGATGCAGAGCACGTTCAGCGGGCCCGGCCTGAACATGTCCTGGGACTTCCCGCTCGCCGTCGGCGGTCTCGGCGCGGACCAGGTGCAAGGGCTCGCGAACCAGCTCACCCAGGCTACCGTCGTCACCTTCCCGCTGACCGGGCCGCTGACGCCGGCCGCGCAGACGCTGACCGCGACCGCTCCGCTGCTGACGGACCTGACGCTGTTCCTGGCCACCCAGGCGGCCATCGAAACGGTGCTGCTGCTGCTATTCGTGAGCCTGATCGTGGTCGGCGCGGCGGTGATCCTGCTGGCCGCCCGGATGATCGTCCTGCGCCGGGCGGCCGAGCTGAGCCTGCTGCGGGCCCGCGGCGGGTCGCTGCGCCAGCTGGCTGCGCTGATGGCGCGGGCCGCGGCGATCGCGGCCCTGCCCGGGACCGTGATCGGGGCCGGTCTGGCCATCGCGCTGATTCCCGGCCATCCGGCCTCGTCGTCGCTGGGCTGGTCGCTGGCCGCCGTCGCGGTCGCGGCCGCGCTGGCCGGGCCGCCGCTGATCGCGGCGTGGCAGTTCCGCAAACCCGCCCCGGCCGCCAACCCGGCCCGGATCACCGGCGCCGACACCGCCCGCCGCCGCATCGCCTGGCGCCGCCCGGTCGCCGAGGTCACGGCCTGCGCCGCCGCCGTGGCCGGCCTGCTTGTCCTGCACGACCAGGGCCTGCCGGCGGCCGGCGGGACCGACCTGTACCTGGCGGCCACGCCGGTGCTGCTGACCATCCCGGTCGTCGTGGTCATGCTGCGGCTGTACCCCTGGATCATGCGGGGCCTGCTGGCCGCCAGCGCCCGCGGCGCGGGCGCCACCGGCTTCGTCGCGCTGTCCCGGGCGGCCCGGTCCTCGCTGACCGGTGTGCTGCCCGCGTTCGGGCTGGTCCTTGCGCTGTCCCTGGCCACCTTCGCCGGCATGGTCAGCGGCGGCATCGACCGCGGCGAGACGGCCGCGTCCTGGCAGGCCACCGGGGCCGACGTGGCCATCAGGCCCGGTCCCTCCGACGCCCCTGTCATCTCCGCGGCGGTCCGGGCGATCGGGGCGGTCCGCGGCGTCCGGGCGGTCACCGCGGTCTGGAACACCAGCTGGACCACGCCGGGCGGCCAGCCGCTGTCGGTGGCCGCCGTCGAGCCCGCCAGCTACCAGGCGGTGGTCGCGGGCACCCCGTTCCCGGCCTTCCCCGCGGCCAGGCTCGGCACAGGCAGCCGAACCGGCGCGGGCGGCGGGATCGCGTCCCCGGGCCCGGTGATCGATGTCATCGCCTCGCCGGACGCCGCCACCTTGCTCGGGACCGGCACCGCCCAGCTGAACTCGCTGTCCGCGATGGGCCCGGTCGACGTGCGGGTGGCCGGCCTGGTCGCCAGCACACCCGCGCAGACCGGCGGCGCCTTCATCGTCATGCCGCTGCAGACGCTGCCCGGTCCCGGCGGCCAGCCCGCGCCCAACCTGATCCTGGTCACCGGCGCCGCGATCGACGACGCTCAGCTGTCCGCCGTGGCCGGCAAGGTGATGCCCGGCAACGACACCACGTTCCGCAGCGCCGTGCTGGCCGGGCTGGCCAGCTCGCCGCTGCAGCACGGCGCGCTGCTCATCATCGTGCTCACCATCGCCGCGGCCGCCGCGTTCGGCTTGTTCATCGTGATCCTCGGCTTGGCGCTCGGCTCGGCTGACCGCGAACTGACCCTGGCCCGGCTGACCGTGATGGGCCACGATCAGTCCACCCGGCTGGTCATGACGGAAGCCATGCCCGCCGTGCTGGCCGCCGTGCTGGCCGGCCTGGCCTGCGCCGTGCTGCTGCCGCATCTGGTCGGCCCGTCCATCGACCTGTCCGCGTTCACCGGCACGGGCGTTCCGGTCGAGTTCGCCCCTGACCTGAGCACGCTCGGCCTGCCCGCCGTGGCCACCTGCGGGCTGGCCCTGGCCATCCTGGCCGGGGAAGCCCGGACGCTGCGGCACCGGGGTAGCACCGGTCTCATGCGGGCAAACTAGAAGATGAGGAGGCGCGGCCATGGCGGCGAGCATCGCGGACCTGGGGGCGGAATCGGCACGGCGGCACCGGGATTTCGGGGCCGGCTCGCTGATCGTCTGCGACCGGCTGGTCCGGATCTACGTCGCGGCCGGGATCGAGGTCCAGGCCCTGCAGGGTCTGGACCTGCTGGTCGCCGAGGGCGAGATGGTGGCGCTGGTGGGCGCCTCGGGCAGCGGCAAGTCCACCCTGATGAACATCCTGGCCGGCCTGGACACGCCCACGGCGGGTGCGGTCCGGGTGGCGGGCCACGACCTGGCCGCGGTGAACGCCCGGCAGCGGCTGGCCTACCGGCGGCGGGTGGTGGGGTTCATCTGGCAGCAGACCTCGCGCAACCTGCTGCCGTACCTGACCGCGCAGCAGAACGCGGAGCTGCCGATGCGGCTAGCCGGGAAGGGCCTGGCGGACCGCCGGAGTCGTTCGGCCGAATTGCTCGACCTGCTCGGCGTCGGGGATTGCCGGGACCGCAGGCCGGACGAAATGTCCGGCGGCCAGCAGCAGCGGGCCGCGATCGCGGTGGCGCTGGCCAACGAGCCCAAGGTGCTGCTCGCCGACGAGCCCACCGGCGAGCTGGACACGGCCACCGCGGCCGAGGTGTTCGGCGCGCTGCAGCAGGCGAACACCGAACTCGGCGTGACCGTGCTGATCGTCACCCACGACCCGGCGGTGTCCTCGGTGGTGCGCCGGGTCATCGCGATCAGGGACGGGCGGACCAGCACCGAGACCCACCGGCACGCGACCACCGGCGACGACGGCGAGGTGGCGCAGCACGCGGTCGAGTACGCGGTGCTCGACCGGGCCGGGCGCCTGCAGCTGCCCAAGGAGATGACCGAACCCCTCGGCCTGCGTGACCTGGTCCGGCTGGAAGCCGAACCCGACCACATCGGCGTGTGGCCCGACCAGCGGGGCGACACCGCTGAGGAGGACGGCCGGTGAGCACCCCGAACCCGGTACTCGCCCGGGACATGGTCCGCGTCACCGAGGTCACCCGGACCTTCGGCCACGGCCGCGCGGCCACCACGGCGCTGCGCGGCGTGTCCTTCACCGTGCCGGCCGGCCAGCTGGTCGCCCTGCGCGGCCGGTCCGGGTCGGGGAAGACCACGCTGCTCAACATCGTCGGCGGGCTCGACCTGCCGGACAGCGGCCAGGTGCGGGTCGGCGAGCACGACGTGACCGCGATGTCCGAGCCGGAACGGCTGGGGCTGCGGCGCACCTCGGTGGCGTTCATCTTCCAGTCCTTCGGCCTGATCCCGATCCTGTCCGCGGCGGAGAACGTCGGCGTGCCGCTGCGGATCACCGGGCTGGCCGCACGGGCCAGGGAGGAGCGGGTCCGGCTCATGCTGGACATCGTCGGCCTCGGCGATCACGCCAGGCAGCGACCGGGCGAGCTGTCCGGCGGCCAGCAGCAGCGGGTCGCGATCGCCCGGGCGCTGGCCGGGAGCCCCGACCTGCTGCTCGCGGACGAGCCCACCGGCCAGCTCGATTCCGAGACCGCCAAGCAGATCATGCGCCTGCTGCGCGCCGTCGTGCAGTCCGAAGGCGTCACCGCCCTGGTCGCCACCCACGACCCCAACCTCATCACCATCGCCGACTCCGTCCTAGACCTTGAAGACGGCAAGATCAAAGACGATTAAATCCCGAACGGGCCGTGGTATCAGCGCCATCCCAGCTGCGTGCACCGGGGTCACACGACCGTGGTGCCGGTGGTGGCGGTGAGGTCGGCGTACAGGGCGGTCAGGCGCTTGGTGACGGGGCCGGCGCCGGGGGTGCCGTCGCCGATGGGGCGGCCGTCGACGCGGATCACCGGGGTCAGGCCGCCCATGGTGCCGGTCACGAACGCTTCGGTGGCGGTGTAGAGCTGCGGCAGCGTGTAGTCGCCAGGCTGGCAGGCGATGCCCGCCGCGGCGGCCAGTTCGAGGACCGCCGCCCGGGTGATGCCCTCGGGGCAGGAGACGGTCGTCGGCGTGGCCAGCGTCCCGCCGGTGACCCAGAAGATGTGCGTGGCGTTGGTCTCGGCGATGAAGCCCCGCGGGTCGAGCATCACCGCGTCGTCGGCGCCGGCCACGTTCGCCTCGATCTTGGCCAGGATCGACGGCAGCAGGTTGTTGTGGTGGATCTTCGGGTCCAGGCAGTCCGGCGCGGGCCGGCGCACGCTCGCGGTGATCAGCGTGATCCCGGCGGGGTCGTACACCGGGTCCTTGAACTCGGCCAGCACGATCAGCGTCGGCCCGGCCTGGTTGAGCCGGGGATCCATGCCGGAGGTGAGCTTGACCCCGCGGGTCAGCGTGAGCCTGATGTGCACCCCGTCCCGCATGCCGTTCGCCGCCAGGGTCCGGCTCACCTGCTCGGTGATCTCCTCATCCGGCGGCACCTGGCCGAACGCCAGGGCCTGGGCCGAGCCGCGCAGCCTGGCCAGGTGCTCGGCCAGCCGGAAGATCTTCCCGTGGTGCAGCCGCAGGCCTTCCCAGACCGCGTCGCCGCCCTGCACGGCCGAGTCGAACGGGCTCACCCCCGCCTGGTCGCGGTGGCTCAGCGTGCCGCCCACGTTGACGATGAGGTCGCGGTTACGCTCGTCGAATACTTGCAGCATCGGTTCCTCCCGTGATGCGGTACTTGTGCAGCCGCGCGAAGTACGGCAGGCAGCGGGCCGCCAGCGGCTCCAGGCGTTCGGGCAGCGGCTCGGCCGGCCGCCGGGGAGCGGCGAAACCGGTCGAGGACCGAACGCTGTCGTACCAGTACGGCGCCCACACCCCGTCGCTGGCCCGCGGACCGGCGGGCCAGGTCAGCATGGCCTCGTCGAAGGGCACGTCGAGCGCGCCGCACAGCGCGCGCAGAATCCCGCCGGCGTCGGCGAGCAGGTCAGCGGAATCCACCACCGGGCCGCCGAAGCTCTCGAAGATCTCCGCCTGCGCGGCGATGCCCAGGTCGGCGAGCGAGGGCTCGGCCCGCACCCGGGCGTAGGAGGCGAGCAGCTCACGCGGATCCCTGATCAGGTGCGCGTGCCGCAGCGGGGCCAGCGCGGCGCGGTCCACCTCGGGCAGCAGGTGGTGCGTCATGTGCTTGGCGTAGCTGATGCCGGTGCCGGGCGGCAGCGGGGCCCCGGTCAGCTGGTCGAGCACCACCCGCCAGTCGGTGGGCTGGCTCGCGATGATCTCCTCCCGGCCGGGGTGATCCAAGCCGGTGCGGTCCAGGTAGAAGGCGTAAAGCGGCTCGTCGGCGACCACGGTGTCGGCCCGGTTCTCCCAGGCCCGCATCAGGGCCGTGGACACCGTCCGCGGCCCCGACCACATCGCGATGCGGGCAGCCGTCACAGCGTGACGACGCTGCGCAGTACCTCGCCGCGGCCCATCCGGGCGAAGGCCTCCTCCACCTCGTCCAGGGCGATCGTCTCCGACACGAACTTCTCCAGCGGCAGGCGGCCCGCCAGGTGCAGGTCGACGAGCATCGGGAAGTCCCGGCTGGGCAGGCAGTCCCCGTACCAGGAAGACTTCAGCGCCCCGCCGCGGCCGAACACCTCGGGCAACGGCAGTTCCAGCCGCATCCCCGGGGTCGGCACCCCGACGAGCACCACGGTGCCGGCCAGGTCACGCGCGTAGAACGCCTGCTGGTAGGTTTCCGGCCGGCCGATGGCCTCGATCACCACGTCGGCGCCGAACCCGCCGGTCAGCTCCCTGATCTGGGCCACCGGATCGCCGGTCCGCGAGTTGACCACGTCGGTGGCGCCGAACTGCCTGGCCCACTCCAGCTTCCTGTCGTCCACGTCCACCGCGATGATCGTGGTGGCCCCGGCCAGCTGAGCGCCCAGGATCGCGCCGTCGCCGACGCCGCCGCAGCCGATCACCGCGACGCTGTCCCCCCTGGTCACGCCGCCGGTGTTGAGCGCGGCGCCCAGGCCCGCCATCACGCCGCAGCCGAGCAGGCCCGCGGTGGCCGGGCTGATGGCCGGATTGACCTTGGTGCATTGCCCGGAGGCGACCAGTGTCTTTTCGGCGAACGCTCCGATGCCGAGCGCCGGGGACAACGTGGTGCCGTCCTGCAGCGTCATCTTCTGGCTCGCGTTGCGGGTGTCGAAGCAGTACCACGGCCGGCCCCGGCGGCACGCACGGCACCGCCCGCAGACCGCGCGCCAGTTGAGGATGACGAAGTCGCCGGGCGCCACGTCGGTCACGCCGGGCCCGACCGCCTCGACCACCCCGGCCGCCTCGTGCCCGAGCAGGTAGGGGAAGTCGTCTCCGATACCGCCCTCCCGGTAGTGCAGGTCGGTGTGGCACACCCCGCAGGCCTGCACGTCCACGAGTGCCTCGCCAGGTCCGGGCTCGGGCACAAGCACCGTCGTCACCTCGACCGGCTCGCCCTTACCGCGGGCCACCACACCCTGCACGCTGATCGTCACCGGATCACCTTTTCGTTGTCGTTCTTCGCCAGGCAGCAAGCGTAACCGGGTCCGGTTCGCCCGTCCCCGCCACTGCGCGCCAGCCCCGGCGTAGTGCCGCCGCGCCGAGTCCGCGGTCATCGCGGCGTACAGCAGGGCGATCAGCGGCAGGCCGGGGGCGCGCAGCGGCGACAGCCGGTACAGCCTCAGCATGGGCAGGTAGCTCACCGCCATCAGCGCCCAGCCCGCCAGCCCCGCGCCGGCCGCCAGCGCCGCCGGCGCCGAGCCCAGCCAGGCCGCCAGGCCGGCGATCGCCGCGACGGGCGGGAGCGCGTACAGGAACAACAGCCCGGCGAGCGTCCCGGCCAGCAGCGGCGCGGAGTAGTTCAGCTGGGTGTAGGCCGACCTGGCCACCATCTGCCACAGGTCCGCGAGGGCCGGGTACGGCCGCACGCTCACCACCTGGCGGGACAGCCCGAGCCAGCAGCGTCCCCGGTGGGCTTTGATCATCGCGCCCATGGCCACGTCGTCGATGAGGGCGCCGCGGATCGGCGCCAGCCCGCCGGACCGGTCGAGCGCGTCGCGGCGCACCAGCATGCAGCCGCCCGCCGCCGCGGCGGTGCGCGAACCTGGCACGTTCACCCGCCGGAACGGATAGAGCTGGGCGAAGAAATACACGAACGCGGGGACCACCACGCGCTCCCAGCCGGTAGCCGTCCGCAGCAGCGCCATCTGCGAGACCAGGTCCCGGTCGTCGCCTTCGGCCGCGGCCACAAGCTCGCGCAGCGTGCCCGCGGCCCAGGCGATGTCGGCGTCGGTGAACAGCACATAGCCAGCCCCGGGGCCCGCCGCGGCCAGGCCCTGGGCCATCGCCCACACCTTGCCCGCCCAGCGGTCCTCCGGGGGCGCCGTCCCGGCGACGACCCGCAGCGTGCGGGCGGACCCGCGGCCCAGGCCGGCCGCGACCTCGGCGGTGCCGTCGGAGCTCGCGTCGTCGACGACGATGACGCGCAGCGCGCCGGGATAATCCTGGCCGAGCAGCGCGGGCAGGGTGACCGGCAGCAGTTCGGCCTCGTTCCTGGCCGGGACGATGGCCACCACGTCCGGCCACCGGCCCAGTGTGCCAGGCCCGGCTCCGGCCGGCGGCAGCCACTGGCTGGTCCGCCAGTACCCGCCGTGGCCCACGACCAGGTATACCCACCCGACCGCAGCCGCCGTGGCCGCGACGCTCAGCGCCAGCATCCCGGTAGCCTCTCACATCCCCGCCACGCACAGCGGGCCCCGCAACAACGATGGGCGATCATCGTGAGCCGGCCCGGCTAGGCCGCCCGGCGGTAGCCGGCCTCTTCCCGGCTCGGCTCGGACCGACGGGGCAGGTTCCGCACGGCGGGCGCGGCGGCAAGGGCCGGCTTGGAGTCCGGGTGCTTGAGCACCAGCCAGGTGGGGATGCCCGCCACCAGCGCGACGAAAAGCACCATCAGCGGCACGTTCACCATGATCCACGTCATCGTTCTCTCCTTCATTCGTTCCCTTATTGGCTCACTCCCTACACTGCCTGGCGCTGCTCTGGGTAACTGCCGGCCACCCTCTGCTCTCGTTATGAAAAAGAGACAAGGCTATGAATCGCGTCTGAGACCGCCGCAATGGCTTGCGCTCGGCGCCGTCTTGACTACGCAGGGCTAGCGACCAGGGCCCCGCGGGTTACCTGCGCCAGGCGAGAACGTCGCCCGCGGCGGCGGCCGGCGGGCCGAGCAGGACGATGAGGTACTGGCCGAGCACCGAGTCCGGCGTGGCCACCGCGACCACCGCCGTCACCCGCCAGGCCGTGAGCTGGGCGCGCATCGCGGCCTGGGTCACGGGTTTGACCGAGGCGAAGCGGGCCGCCCCCGGAGAGCCGGGGGACAGGCCCCCGGAGGCCGGCGCGGCGGGCAGGTCCCGGCCGGATTCGAGCCACAGGGCGTTCAGGTACAGGCCCGCGGGGGGCGTGCCGTTGCCGTCGGTGTAGGCGTGCCCGCTGGCGGCCGGGCCCATGAAGTACCCGCCGACCATCGCGCTCGGTTCGCCGGTGTCGGCCTGCCAGCGCAACGGCTCGGTGAAGGTGTCCATCGGCAGCGGCACCACGAGCACGGCGGCCGACGCGGGCAGCCGCAGCGACGCGAACACCGCCGACCAGCCGGGCGGCGGCGGGTCCGCGGCGGCGGCGGGCAACGGCCGCGGCACGATCGGCAACACGGCCAGCACCGCGCAGGACATGACCAGCACGGACGGCCACCGGCCCGCGGCCAGCCGCGGCCACCGCCGGGGCGCGAAGGCGACGGTCCCCGGCCCCGCTGGGCCGGCGGCCAAAGCTTGCCCCGCCGCGGCAGCGGCCAAGGACTGTACAGCCGCGTCGGCGGCCAGGGCGAGCAGGACGGCGGCTGCTCCGTCCGCCAGCAGGGAAAACCGGTCGGGCAGGGCCGAGCTGAGCAGCGGCAGGCCTTGCAGCCAGTACCAGGGCAGCTTGATCGCGGGGTGCTCGTGGCCGGCGAAAAGCAGCGTGCCGCCGAGCGAGCACACCTCGAGCACCGCGCAGGTGACCGCGGCCGCGCGGATCGGCAGCCGCCGCCAGCCGATGATCGCGGCCAGCGTCAGCACGACAAGCAGCGGCCAGCCGAGGTAACCGAGGTACTCGGGCAGGTGACCCTGGAATCTCAGCGCCGCGGCCGCGCTGCCTGCGGTGTGGAAGAGCAGGTAGGACGAGGGGACCACGAACGAGGAGAGATCGCTCTTGTAGTAGTCCGGCGTGAACGGGCTGCCGTGCTGGTGCAGCGGGCCGAAGAACTGCACCCACAGCGGGTAGCCGGCCAGCACGCCCGTCACGCAGGCGGCCAGGCCCAGCCCGGCCGCGGCCTGCCTGACCGGCACCGCCGTGACCGCCCGGGGACGGCTGACGGCGAGCACGAGCAGCGCGATGACCGCCGCGACGGCCGTGCCCGCCAGCACCTCCTCGGTCATGAACAGCTGGGCCGTCACCAGCAGGCCGAGCCACAGGCCGCCCCGCACCGGCCGGAGGCGGCCGAGCAGCAGCCGCAGGACGACGTCGATGATCAGCGGCGGGAGCACGGCGAACTGCAGATCGTAGTGACCGATGGCCGAGTGCAGCACCGCTGGGGAAAACCCGTAGACGGCGCCGCCGAGCGCCGCGCTGGCCGGGCTGACGCCCCACCGGCGCAGCACGGCGAACATCGCCGTCGCGGATCCGGCGAAGCCGGCCGTCATCAGCACCGTCAGCGCGGTCTGCGGGCCGAGCAGCACGGTGACCGGGGCCAGCAGCACGCCGGGCAGCAGCATGAACGTGTTCCACATGACGTTCACGCCCTGCGGGGCGTTCATCGCCGAACTCACAAGCGCGGGCAGCCGCAGGTGCATGACCGCGGTGGCGTCGTAACGGAAGAACCAGGCGAACTGGTCGGCGTCGTTGGCGTTGCCCGCCACCGTCCGGCTGGCCGGGTCCCGCCAGAGCCACACGGTGACCGCCAGCGCCGCCAGCAGATAGTAGACCGCCGCCAGCCGCAGCGTGCGGCGGTCACGGCGCGGCTGGGCGGCTCCGGCTGACGCCGGGGCCTGCACCGCCGTCGTCGCTGCTGCCACGGCTGCGAGCTTAACCGCCGTGGTCCGGGCCTGGCCGGGACTGCGCGGGACGTCAGCAAATCGCCAGATTTGCCACCGCGCCGCCCGGCCGGGCCCGGCTAGCTCGTTACTTCCCCGGCGCGGGGCTGTCCGGCACGATCTGGCCGACGACCCGGCCGTTGCCCGGCTGCGGCTGGGTCGGCATCCCCTTGCGGATCGCGTCCAGGATCGTCATGCCCTGGCTGACCAGCCCGGCGGCGATCTCACTGAGGCCGTCGGCGCCGTTGAGCACGCTCACGTTGGCCCCGGCCAGCCCGGCCGCCGCCTCCTTGACGATCAGCGGCAGCTGGTTGATGAGCAGCTGGTCCAGCGCGACGCGGTTGTTGGACGCAGCCGCCTCGGCGTTGATGCGGGTGCGCTCGGCGTCGGCCTTGGCCAGGATCGTCACCCGCTCGGCTTCGGCCTCGGCGGGCTTGACCACCTCGGAGACCAGCTGCGCCTGCCGCAGCTGGGCCTGCTGGGCGGCCAGCTCGGCCTGTGCGGCGATGACCGCGCGGGTGGCGCTGGCCTGCGCCAGCGGCCCGGCCTGCGCCGCCTCGGCCTGCGCCTTGTCTATCTCGGCCTTGTACTGCGCCTGCACCACCGAGGTCTCCCTGGCGAACTCGGCCTGCTTACGCGCCGACGCCTGCTGCGCCTCCGCCGCCGCCTGGTCGGCCTGCGCCTGCGCGATCTTGGCCTGGCGCTGGATGGCGGCATTGTTCGGCGCGGCCATGGCCGCGATGTACCCGGCGCCCATGTCGTCGATCGACTGGATCTGCAGCGAGTCCACGATCAGCCCGATGGTGGCCATCTCGCCCTTGGACCCGTCCAGCACCTCGCTGGCCAGCTTCTGCCGCTCGGTGACGATCTCCTCGACGGTCATCGAGCCGATGATCGAGCGCAGGTGGCCGGCGAAGATCCGCCCGGTCAGCACCGACATCTGGTCCTGGTCGGACAGGAACCGCTGCCCGGCGTTGACGATGGATTCCTCGTCGTTGCCGACCTTGAACGCGATCACCGAGCGCACGTTCAGCGTGATGCCCTGCTTGGTCACGCACTGCTCGGAGACCTCGGCCTCCTGCATGGACAGGGTCAGGTACCTGACCTTGCGGGTAACCGGCGTGACGAAGGCCCCGTGGCCGATCACGACACGGAACGGGGAGCCCTTCATCCCGTACTTCCCGCCGGAAATCAGCATGGCCTCGTCGGGTGCCGGAACACGGTAACCGAACATCGTCGTTCATCTCCTCAACAGATATAACCCCGGAATGCGCGGACTGTCGCCGAGCACGTCTTCCCACTCGATGACGTCGACCGCCCGCGCTCCGCGCGACTCGATAACCAGGACGGTCGCCCCCTTGGGTAGCGGCTGGTCTGACCAGGCCAGGAAGGCCTCGGAGCCACCGCGGATCTTGATAAGCACTTCGCCTGGGCCGTCGTCACCCCGTGTGGCCACGGAGAGGACGCCGACGCAGCCGATCGAGGCTTCATCCCTCGCCAAATGACAGCCCCCTTCACCCGGAGTGCCGCCTCTAGCCTAGCCCCCGCGCCCGCGGTCGTTACCGGTACAAGTTACGTTTTGTGCACGGTACTTCCACGAATAAAGGCACTGGAACCACCGGCCGTTCGGCATAATCTGTCAGTGAGGACGCGGATACGTAAAGCCGAAGGGCACGGGCACGCCATGGCCAGCGGGCAGGACGTGCGGCAGATCGCGATGTCGCTGCCGCGGACCACCGAGCACCTCGTCGCGGGACACACCAAGTTCCGCGTCGGCCGGCTGGTGTACGCCTCGGTCTCGGCGGACGAGGAGCGGATCGGCTTCGGCTTCCCCAAGGAAGAACGAACGGCGCTGGTGGCCAGCGAGCCGGACAAGTTCATGATGCCGCTGCGCAGCGACGAACGGTACAACTGGGTGCGGGCCCGGCTGCCCGTGCTCGACCCCGACGAGCTGCGCGAACTGCTGATCGACGGGTGGTGCCTGGTGGTTTCGAAGAAGGCCGCAGCCAGCTATCTGGAAAGCATAGGGATCGACCGTGGATGACGTCAGCCAGCTACTCGAGCTCAACGAGCAGTTCATCGACGCGTGCCGCAAGGGCTCGTGGGACATGCTCCGGCCCATCTTGTCCCCGTCGTTCGGCTACATCGACGGGACCACCGGCGAGGTCTGGGAGCGGCAGCAGTACATCGACGACATCGACGGCCAGCCGGTGCCCGAGCTGAGCATCGACCAGGTGGCCGTGCACGTGGACGGGAACACGGCCGTGGTGTCGGCGCGCAGCCTCGGCCGGCCGGGCGGCCGCTACGCCAGGTACGTCGACACCTACGAGCGGCGCACCGAGGGCTGGCGCTGCGTGCACGCCTGCGTCTGGCCGCTAGCGTGACGCGACCGGCGCAGCCGGACCGCAGACCCTAGCCGCGAGCATCGCGGACGCGCACCGGTGCGCGTCCGCGATCGGGCGCGAGTACACGCCAGGGGAGGGCACCAGGTTGTTGTAGAACGTCGCGCCCTCGCACAGCGGGCCGAGCACCCAGATCCGCGGGTGCGGCCGGCCGTGGGCGTCCCGCGGATGCTGATCGCGGTCCACGTCGATCCCGGGCACGTACCGGCTGCCAGGCGCCGACCGGCGGATCCAGCCCTTGGCGGCCAGCGCGCGGAGCAGCGGGCTGGCCGACACCTCCACCGCGGGCAGCGCCGTCTGGGCCGGCAGCAGCCAGTCCGCGTCGCGCTGCCCGGGCACCCGCAGCGTGGTCGAGGTCAGCGTCCACGAGCCGCCGCTCCAGCCGATCGCGGGCGCCGGGCCGAGCGGCACCTCGACCAGCCCCGCCGACATCAGCGCCAGCAGTTCGGCGTGCCGTTCGTACTGCGGGCCCACCACGGCCCGGTTCATCAGCGGCACGATGCGACGGTAGAAGTCCTCGGCGGAGGCGGCCGTCAGCCCGCCGAAGTCGGCGACGTACCGGACCGTGTCCCGCAGCTCCCTGAAGATGTCCAGGGCGGCCTTGACCGGGCTCCAGGCGAAGCCGAGCAGGCCCTCGCCCAGGTCGCGGCGGAGCGTGTCGGCGAACCAGCGCTGGTAGGCCGCGCCGTCCTCGCGCCGCAGGCCGGCCGAGCCGTCCAGGACCGCGGCCGCGTCGAAGCGGCCCGCGGCGGCGTCGAGCTCGTCCAGCCGGGTACGGAGGTCGTTCACCAGCACCCGTTCGGCGTCCGGGCCGTCGCACCTGGCCTGGCAGCGGCGGTAGGCGATCCGCATCTCGGCCAGGATCAGCGGCATGACGTCGGCGGCGAAATCGAGCGGTGCCCGCGGGCCGCCGCGCCGCTCCCGCAGGCCGTCGATCGCCGCCGGGGTGAACACCAGCGGGTCGTAGCTGACCTCGAAGCGGGTGACCAGCGGGCGGGCCCGGCACGGGACACCGGACCGCGAGTACATCACGATCCTCGGCTCGCGGCCGCCCGGCACATACTCGACATCGCCCTGATCGCGGCGGAACGTCCCGCCCCGCCCCACCGTCAGGGCGGACAGGACATCGATCGCGGACAGCCCGAACCCGCCGATGGCCACCGTCTGCCCGGGCGCTATCGACTCCAGGCAGTCCGGCAGCGGGTACGGCTCGGCGATCAGGCCCTCGGCGGCCGAGCTGGCGTTGCGGGTGTAGCCGGTGGTGAGGAAGGCGAAGTCGGCCGGCACCACGGTGCCGTCGGCCAGCGTGATGACCAGGCCGCCGCTGGGGTCCCCGCTGGCCTGCGCCGAGATGTCCACCGCCTCGCCACGGTGGACGACCAGCCGCACGTGCCCGGGCAGCTGCCGCCTGAGCTGGCCGAAGTACCAGCCGAGGTACTCACCGAGCAGCCGCCTGGGCAGGAAATCCGTGGGCCGCAGCTCGCGGCCCGCCGGGCCGACGGTGAACCCGTCGGCGGCCATCCGCAGGCCCCGCTCGACCGCCCACTGGAACAGGTTCGGGCCGTGGCCCGCGGTGTCCGCGGTCACGCTGAGCGGCCCGGGGAACATCGACACCTGACCGCAGGTGGTGTTCAGCATCAGGTAGTCGGGCTGACCGACGTCGTGCACGCCGGCCCCGGTGCCCACCGGGTCGATGACCTCGATGGTGATCTGTTCCGCACCGGCCAGCGCGACGATCCGCTCGAGCACGCCGAGCCCGCGCGAGCCTAGGCCGATGATCGCGACCGATCTGGTCATGACGCGCCTTTCGTGATGTGCGCGGTCAGCCGGGCCAGCGCCGCGTCGGCCGCGTCGGCGGCCTGGCCGGCCTCGGCCGCCGCCGCGATCACGTACCCGAGCCGGTCGCGGAACGAATGGCGCGGCACCACCGGCTGGCCGAGCGGGGCGGTGATGGCGACCTCGACCACGCCCGCCATCTGCCGGGCGTCGGCCACCCCGAGCACCTCGGTCAGCGTGCCCGCCTCGCGGGCGACCAGGAAGCGGATCGAAGCGGACCGGGCGGCGGCGGGCCGCAGCGGCACCGGGCGGCCCGCGGCCGCGGCCACCACGTGGAAGATCATGTCGATGCCGATCGCCTCCTGCACCGCGCGCGGGATCATCCCGCCCGCCAGCCGCGGGTTGACCTCGACCACGCACGGATTCTCCCCGGCCGCGAACCGCAGCTCGACGTGCGCGCCGCCCCAGCCCAGGCCGAGGGCACGCACCGCGGCCACCGCCGTCTCGCCGATCGTCTTGGCGTCCGCCGCGGCCAGCGGGGCGGGAAAATCGTGACCGATCTCGACGAAATACGGCTCGCCGCCGAGCCGCTTGGCGGTGATCCCCACCACCTGCTCGTCGATCAGCTCCGCCGAGTACTCCGCGCCGGTCAGGTACTCCTCGACCAGCACCGTGTGCTGCGGCGGCAGGGCCGGATCCGGGCCCGCGAACGCGTGTTCTGTGGCGGCCCGGACCTGGGCCGGCGTCTCGCACCGGCGGACCGCGATCGAGCCGGTGCCCGAGGCCGGCTTGACCACCACCGGATAGCCGATCGCGGCGGCGGCGGCGGCCGCCTCGTCCGGGGTCCGGGCGGCGGCGAACGCCGGGCCCCCCACCCCGGCCGCGCTCAGCGCGACCCGCTGGGCGTGCTTGTCCCGGCAGGCCCGCACCGCCTCGGGCGCCGAGTGCGGCCGGCCGAGCGCCCGGGCCGCCTGCGCCGCGGCGGCGATGAAGTATTCCGAGCTGCTCGTCACCCCGGCGATCTGGCCGCCCAGGTCGCGGCACGCGGCCAGCACCGCGGCGTCGGCGCCGGTGTCGGTCACCCGGTAATCGATGTCATCCGCGGCCACGTACGGGTACCGCGCCGGGTCACGGGCCAGCAGCACCGGCCGCAGCCCGAGCTGCCGCGCGCAGGAGCAGAACAGCCGCCCGGAGCCGGTCGTGTTGCTCTCCACAAGCACCAGCCACGGGTCCGTCATCCCGGCACCCGGCCCTGGTCCTTCCGCTGGTCTTTCCGCTGGTCTTTCAGCTGGGCGGCCGCGGCGGCCAGGGCGGTGTCCGCGGCGCGGCTGGCGCGGTGCCATTCCAGCTGCCAGCGGCGGTGCCCGGCCCACCGGGACAGGGCATCGGCGAACGCCGCGCCGAAGGCGCCGGGGCCGCCGCCCTGATCGTGCGCCCGGACCAGGTCGGCCAGCTCGAGCTCGGACAGCTCGATCCCGTCCAGCCAGCCGGGCGGCCCGAACTCGGCGAGCCGGGTCGAACCGGCCGCCAGCGCCTTGCGGACCGCCTCACCCACCATGTGATGGGCGGTGCGGAACGGCGTGCCCTGCCGGACCAGGCGGTTAGCCAGCGAGGTCGCCCCGGTGAACCCTTCCTCGGCCCGCTGCCGCATCCGCTCGGGCACCGGCCTGGCCCCGCTGGCCAGCACCTGGGTGAGCAAGACCGACTGCCTGGCCGCGTCAAGGCCGGGCCAGATCGCGGCCATGGCCTCGGTCCCGACCTCGATCGAGTTGGTGAAGGGCGCGGCCGTCATCATGCCCGCCGCGGCCGACCACGCGCCGATGGCGTGTCCCGGCTTGGCCTTGACGTGCTCGAGCAGGAAGGCGTTCCGCTTTTGCGGCATCGCCGAGCTGCCGCCGACCAGGCGGTCGGGGAAGTCGATGAAGCCGAACTCGGCGGTGCTCCACAGCTGCAGGTCGGTGGCGAACCGGCTCAGCACCACGGCCAGCCCGGCCGCGCTGCCCAGCAGCCGCAGCGGGACATCCCGGCTGGCCACGGCGTCGAGCGCGTGCCGGGTGGTGGAGCTGAAGCCGAGCAGCCGGGCCGTGGCCACCGGGTCGATCGGCAGGTCGGTGCCGGCCACCGCGCTGGCTCCCAGCGGGCACTCGGCCAGGCCGTGGCTGGCCGAGGCCAGCGCATCGATCTCCCGGCTGACCGCGACGGCCACGCCGAGCAGGTAGTAGCCGTAGCTGATGGGCATGGCCGCCTGGAAGTGCGTGTAGGCGGGCATCAGCACCTGGACGTGCGCCCGGGCGCGGGCCAGCAGGATGGCCTCGAGCCGGACCGCCTGGGCGGCGAACTCGAGCAGCCACTCGCGCAGCCTGAGCACGGTGATGGTCGCCTTGAGGTCGTTGCGTGACCGGCCCGACTGCAGCACCCCGCCCACCTCGGGGCCGAGCCGTTCGATCAGGTAGCCCTCGTACATCAGGTAGAGCCCGCGCGGCGCGGGCCTGGACCGCAGGGCGCTGAACTCGCCGGCCGCCAGCTCGTCGATGCAGCCGAGCAGCCGCGCCGCGGCCTCGGGCTTGATCAGTTGCTGCTGCGCCAGCATGATCAGGTGAGCCCGGTCGACCTGGATCATCAGCGCGAGCTCGGCCGCGAGCTCGGCCTGGGATGGCTCCCCGTACACCACGCGGCGGGTCCGCGGGCCAAGCTCACCGAGCAGGCGGCCCGTTCCGGTCACCCCGGCTCACCTTGGGCCGCCGCGACCGGGGACATGACCTCGTGGTAGGCGCGCCTGGCCCAGTCATACGCCATCCAGGATCCGCTCGGCTGGGCCGGATCATCGACCATGACCGGCTCGGCCGGCAGCGGCTGGCCCAGATGACCACGCGCGGCCAGCCAGTCGTCGTCGTAGACGGTGTCCTGGTACCGGTAACCCTCGTCCGGCATCATCACCACCGTCAGCGCGTCCGGGTTCGCCTGCGCCCACCAGCGTCCGGCCAGGTACGCCGCCCCGCTCGAGGGCCCCATGAACAACGCGTGCCGCTGGTGCAGCTGACGGGTCGCGGTGTAGGCCGCGGCCGGCGCCACCCAGTGCACCTGATCGAAGATCCGGTGATTCAGGTTGTCCGGCATCAGGCTCATGCCAAGACCGCGGAGCTCACGCGGGCCGTCCGGATGCCCGAACAGCACACTGGAATGGCTATCCACGCCGACGGCGCGGCATTCCGGCAGCAACGCCCGGAGCTGACCGACGGTCCCGCACATCGAGCCGCCCGACCCGACCGGGCCGGTAATGCAGTCAATCTGCCCCAGGCATTCAAGAAGATATTCGGCGACAATGCTATATGCGCGTGGATTATCCGGGTTCGAGTACTGACGGGGACAAAAAGCAGCGTCCAGGTCGGTCATAATCTGCTCAAGCCGGTCCAGCCGGGCGGCCTGGTAGCCGCCGGCCGTCTTAGCCGCCTCGGCGGGTACCCGCTCGACCACCGCGCCCAGGTCGGTCAGCCTGCGGTACAGCCGCTCGTCGATGACCGGATCGCTGACCAGGATCAGCCGGCGGTCCATGTGCACCGCCTGCATGGCCAGCGCGAGGCCGAACGTGCCCGAGGTGGTCTCGACGATCACCGTGCCGGGATCGAGCCGTCCCTGCTGCGCCGCCCGGCGCAAGATGAACCGCGCGGGAATCATCTTCATCAGCGTGAAACAGGCGGCGTAGAGGTTCTTGTCCAGCCGGATCAGCTTCGGCAGCTGGTAGGCATCGGTCGCTTCGGCGAAGCTGCCGCGCAGGCTCATGAGGCCGCCAGCTGCGCGACGCGGGTGGCCTGCGGGCGAGCGGGCTCGATGATATCGGTCACCGCGAACCCCAGCTCCTTTATCCCGAGCACGCAGCCGTCGGTGTCGATCCGGCTCCGGCGGGCGTCGAAGATCAGTCCGGCGATGGTCCCGCTGTGGGCGATCTGCAGGCCGGCGCCGCCGTACCGCAGGCACAGCTCGATCAGCGGCTCCAGACCGGGTTTGGGCAGGTAGCGCTGGTTGATCCGGGCGCTCGCCGTCGCCACCTTGCCGAGCAGGCCGACGTCCTCGGTGGCGATGGCCCGGCGGAGCGCGCCCCGCAGCACCTGGAACTCCCCGGCCTCGGCGTCGCTGTAATCGGCCGGCGGCAGGCTGAGCGTCTCGACCGCCTCGCCCGGGGCGGTGTCGCAGCCGACCACGGTCATCGGCGGCAGCCGGTGACCGAAGGTCTCGAGCACCACGCCGTCCCGGTGCGCGAACAACACCACCCGGTCGTCGATCATCACCGAGTCCGACGCCATCTCGGCCAGGACGGCCAGCCTGCCCACCTCCTCCCGGGACAACGACACCCCGTGATAGTCGGCCACGGCCTTGATCGTCGCGGTGACATCGCTGGTCGAGGAGCCCATCCCGATGCCGTGCGGGACGTTGCTCGTGATCTCCACCCGGCCGCCCTTGGCGGGCGAGGGATGGGCGGCGAACTCGCGCAGCGTGTAGATGGCCGCGCGCCTGGCCTTGGTCAGCCCGGACGGCCCGACCACGCCCCAGTGGCTCTGGCTCGGGTAGAACACCGCCTGGCTGCCCCGGCCGGGTAGCGGCATCGTCACCAGCGCGCGACGCAGCTGACCAGCGTCATCTTCGAAAACGCCCTGCATGAGTTCACCGTGGTGCGCGATCGCAGAGCCGATGCCCGCAGTTAATCCCGGTGTCAGCAGTTCAGGGTGGGCAGGCGCAGGCGAGGAGCCACCGAGCCACATGGGCGTGCTAACCCTTCCTGATGGTGAAAGCGAGGCTTTCGTGGTCGTGAGTGTAGGTACGGTATTCGGCGTGCGCGGGCTCGGTCCAGCTGCTCACCACGACGGATTCCGCGCGCATTGACGTGGCCGCCAAGAGCGCCTCGAGATCGGCTTCGTCGTAGAATCTGCAGTAGAAATCGAAATGGTCGATATATTCTTTCGGCGCGATTTCCCTGATATCCGGATCAGAGGTCTGGCAGTCATTCATCGTCCACATATTCGCGACGATAATTCCACCCGGCCTGACCACCCTGTAAAGTTCCCTAAGCGCGTCCTTGACATTTCTCAGGTGGCCGAGCAGATCCCAGCAGAATATTCCGTCCACCGAATTATCGAGCAGTCCCGTATCGAAGGCATCCAGCCGCAGGAAGATGGTTTTGGCGGCAATGCCAGCTTGCTCAGCCACGCGCTCGGCGATGGTCATGGCCTTGGTCGACGTATCCGCGCCGAGCAGGATAGAGGCGCCGTCGGCCAGCGCCGCGAGATTACGGCCGTCACCGCACGGAAGGTCGATAACCACCTTGGACTGATTCTGCTTGAACTCCTCTGCCGCCACCGCTGCATAAGGGACGGGCGGATCACCCCAAAGATTTTGCTGGTCTTTCAGAACTGCCGGACCATAGGCTTCATCCCACATCGGGACTGCGGCTGCGTCTTCGGCGGAATTGCTTGTGCTCACCGGGCCTCCAGCCCTCACCCGCTCAGTCGGCTGCCACATCGCATCGCGGCAAGCCATCCCGGCCCTAGGCTATACGTCGTCTCGCCGGGCCGCAATGCCCCACTTTCTGGCGTTTGCCCCTTTAGGTGGTATCAGGTCTAGCCTGCCCAGATATGCGGCCGTATACTCACCTCGCGCCGCCCGTGCCGCACGGCGCCGCCCGAGCGAAGTCAGGTGCGGCCGCGCCGGGAGCGCTCACCACGTTTTACCTGGTGAAATAGGGAAGGGAGTGGGAGCGGGGATGCACAGTAATGGGTGTTGCCTGTACCAAGACCGGGGCTGGCGGGGCAGATGGTAGCCAAGCAAGCTGGAGTGACAGTAATTGTTATCCCGCAACCTACCGTCAACGGGCCGCTACACATTGGCCACCTGTCCGGGCCCTATCTGGCGGCGGACATCGCCTCCCGGGCGGCGCGGGCTCGCGGTGACCGCGTCCTCACCCTGGCCGGCCTGGACGTCCATCCCAACTACGTCCTGACCAAGGCGGAAACCCTCGGCGTCGACGTCGAGGAGATGGTGGCCGGCTTCCGGGCCCAGATCACCACCGCGTTCGACCTCGCGGGCATCGGCTACGACGCCTTCCTCGACCCGGAAGACGCCCACTTCCAGCGGGCGGTCACCGGCATGCTGACCGAGCTGATCTCCTCCGGCGCCATCAGCATGCGCGAGGTCACGCTGCACGCGTGCGCGGACTGCGGCCGCACCATGCACCATTCCTATGTCGTCGGGAAGTGCCCGATCTGCGGATCAGGGGCGAACGGGCTGTCCTGCGAGCCGTGCGGCGGGTTCACCTCGGCCGAGCTGCTCATCGACGCCAGCTGCGCCCGGTGCGGCGGCGGGCTGCGCCCGATGCAGGTCACGGTGCCGGTCCTGCCGCTCGAGGACTACCGGGCCCACCTGGTGGAGGAATGGCAGCAGGCCGACCTGCCCGGCCGGGTACGGGCCGCGCTGGCGTATTACCTGCGGGCGCCGCTGCCCGACTATCCCGTGGCCTATCCCACCAACTGGGGCATCGAGGGTGACGGCCCGCTCGCCGGGCTGCGGGTGGACTTCCCCACCGAGCTCGGCCTGAGCTACCTCTACGGGCCGGCCCGGGTGCTGAATCCCGCCGCGGAAACCCTGCCGGAGCGGGTCGAAGCCTGGCGTGAGGTAGAAGGCGTCTGGCACTTCAACGGAATCGACAACACGTTCTACTTCGGGATCCTCTACCCGGCCATCCTGGCCGCCGCCGGGCTGGCCCGGCCGCTGCTGCGCGGGGCGACCGTGAACGAGCTGTACCTGCTCGACGGCCAGAAGTTCTCCACCAGCCGCAACCACGCGCTGTGGGCGGATGAGTTCCTGGCCGAAGAGGACCCCGAGCTGGTCCGCCTCTACCTGTCCTGGGACCGGCCGGACCGGTACGAAAGCGACTTCACCCGCGAGGGCTACCTGGCGTTCTGCTCCTATGTCCGCCCGCTGCTGGCCGGCCCGGCGCCGGCCGGGCCCGCGGGCAGCGCGCTGCCCGCGGAGCTGGCTCCGGCCGAGCTGACCCGCGCGGAGCGGGCGCTGCAGCTCAGCGGGTTCGACTCCGCGCTGGCCACCCGGTGCCTGCTGAACGCGCTGACCGCCGGGACCGGAGCCGGCTCCGCCCCGCTGCGGGCCCTGACTGGCCGGCCATGACCTCCCCGGCCGCCAAGGACGACCCGCTGCTGCTCGTCATCGGGACGGGCGGGCAGGCCTTCCGCGAGTACCTGCTGGCCTCCATCGCCTCCTGCTACCGCGTCCACCTGCTCTGCGGCGCCGAGCCCGGCTGGCCGCGGGGATACCTGGACGGCTGGACCGTGCTCGACATGGACGACACCATCGACGCGGCGCCGCTGTGCGCGGCGGCCAGGGACCTGGCTGCCCGCGAGCCGGTGCGGGGCGTCCTGAGCTGGGACGAGGCCAGGATCCTGCAGGCCGCCACGGTGGCCGCCGAGCTCGGCCTGCCCGGCGGCGACCCGGATATGGTGCTGCGCTGCCGGGACAAGCACCTGACCAGGCAGGCGCTGGCGGCGGGTAACGTGCCGCAGCCGCGTTCGGTCCTGGTGGGCGACCTCGGCCAGGCCGCCGCGATCGCCGGTGAGGTGGGGTACCCGGTCGTGCTGAAGCCGCGCGCGATGGGCGGCAGCCTGGGCGTGGTCCGCGTCGACACGCCCGCCGAGCTCACCGCGAGGTTCGAGTTCGCCCGCGACTGCGCGATCCCCGGGTCCTGGCGGTACGACGAGGGCGTGCTGGTCGAGCAGTACGTGGCCGGACCCGAGATCAGCGTGGACTCGGCGATCCACGGTGGTGACATCCAGCCGATGTTCGTGGCCCGCAAGCAGGTCGGCTACCCGCCCTACTTCGAGGAAGTGGGCCACATCGTGGACGCGGCCGACCCGCTGCTGGCCGATCCCGGGCTGGCCGCGGTCCTGGCCGCGGCGCACCGCGCCCTCGGCTTCACCGACGGAATCACCCACGCCGAGTTCAAGCTCACCGGCGACGGCCCGGTGGTCATCGAGGTCAACGCCCGGCTCGGCGGCGATCTCATCCCGTACCTGGGGATGCGCGCCAGCGGCATCGACCCTGGCCTGGCCGCCGCGGCGGTGGCCTGCGGCCAGCGGCCGCAGCTGCGGCCGGACCGGTCCGCGGTCGCCGGGGTGCGCTTCTTCTACCCCGAGCGCGACGACACCGTCATCGGCGCGGTCAGCTTCGACGCCGCCGCGCTGCCCGCGGAGACCGACTTGGCGCTGGGGCTGGCCGAGCCGGGGGACATCATGTCGCCGCCGCCCAAGGGCACCATGTCCGGCCGGGTCGCGTTCGCCACCGTGCTGGCGGATACGGCGCAGGCCTGCCAGGCGGCGCTGGACGCCGCCCAGGCCGCGCTGATCATCGAGCCGGCCTAATACCAAGCCAACCCCACTCCGCAGCATCCTTCACAGAAGAGAGAACACATGAGATGGCATCGTATTGCATCGTGGCGAATTCTCGCCACGATGGGGGTCGCGGCCCTTGCCGTGGGCACGGTTCCCGGCATGGCCTCCGCCGCGCCAACCCACTCAGGCGGTAATTACACGTGCACAGGCACCGCGGCATCGCCCGGCACGCTGGCCGGCAATTTTGCCAACGTGACCATAACAGGCACCTGCCTCGTGGACGCGGGAAATGTCAACGTCGCAGGCAACCTCATAATCGCGCAGAACGCGTCGCTGGCCGCGGATTTCGGCCAAAACGATAAGACGGATTCTGGTACTTCGAATATCACCGTCCGCGGCAACATGATTGTCGAGAAGGGTGGCAGCACGCTGCTCGGCTGCTATCCGCTCTCGGTTACCCTGTGGGGGGCCGGCTCTCCCCCGACCTTGTTCTCGACACCCGATTTCCCGTGCGATGACGAGGCGGACCCGCTGAACACGCCGGTGCTCAGCGCGACCGAGTACATCGGCGGCAACCTGATCGCCTACCAGCCGCTCGGGGTCGTGGTGCACAACACGACGGTGCGCGGGAACGTGGTGCAGTACGGCGGCGGCAACGGCACCGCCTTCGACCCGGTGGGCATCTTCGCCGTGTACATCCCGGGCGGTCCCCCGGCCGCCCCTGGCCAGTTCGACGCACCGGCCCCGCTGCCCGCGTACACCGACTTCAGCAACGTCAAGGCCGGCGGCAACATGGTCCTGGACGGGATGGACACGTCCTGGTACGGGATCATCAGGAACACCGTGCGGGGCAGCCTGATCGACACCAACAACACCACCGCCCCCGACGGCAACGAGCTGTCGGACAACACCGTCTACGGCAACCTGGTCTGCTCAGGGAACAACCCGGCCGTGGAGTACGGGGACAGCAACGGCGTGCCCAGCAAGGTCGGCGGCCACGCGACCGGCGAGTGCGGTTTCAACGTCCTGATCCCGAACCCGTCACCCATCTCGGTGCCGGGTTTGCCGTCGTACCCCCTCGATCACGTCTCGGTTCACCTGCACCACTAGTACCGCCTGCACCACATCGGGCCGGGGTGGCCAGGAGCATCTGGCCACCCCGGTGTCACCACGTTCACCCTGGTAGAACGACTTCCCGAGGCAGCGTCGTGACATGACCGTGATCGGCCCGGGTCGCCTGGAACTGTAGTTACGCGTGGTGACTATAGACATAAAGGTTGCGTTATGACCAAGATGGGCACTTGACGTAGATCATCTCTCATGTGAGCATTGTCCTGGCGATCCGGATTGCCATGAGAAGCGGCAGGAGCGGGAGATCCTGGCACAGCCGGTGCTCTATTGCGCCGTTCTTTCGTCACCCATTTACTGTTCGGCTTGTTCATGCCCTTGAAAGCTCGTCCTGTTCGATGCCCCAGAAAGGCGGTGACAGCAGTGGCTCATCAAGAGGTGGAGATTCTCGCCGTTGGTGCCGGACCATCCAATCTGGCTTTAGCGGTTGCCGTCGAGGAACTTGCCGCACCGGAAGTGGCCGCCAACACGGTCATCATCGAGCGGCACGAAAGTGTCGCCTGGCAGCGCGGCATGCTTCTTCCGTGGACCCAAAGTCAGGTATCTTTCCTCAAAGATCTCGTGACTTTGCGCAATCCACTCAGCCGCTTCTCATTTGTCAATTACCTGCACTCCATGGGCAGGCTTGACGACTTCGTCAACATGGCGAGCTTCCTGCCGTTCCGGCTGGAGATATCTGACTACCTGCAGTGGGTGGCCAAGTCGCTGTCGCTGGTCCGGGTCGAGTACAGCCAGGACTGCGCGGGCATCGACTCCGTCCGGTCGGACGACGGCGAGACGGTCGACGGCTGGCTAGCGCGGATGGCGGACGGGTCGACGATCGCGGCGCGGAACCTGGTGATCGGCGCCGGCCGCGAGGCGCACGTGCCCGCCGCCTTCGCCGGGCTGCCCCGGGAGCGGGTCATCCACAGCACCGAGTACTCACGCCGGATGGCCGACGTCGACCCGCAAGCACCGCACCGGGTGGTGGTCGTGGGCGCGGCGGAAAGCGCCGCGGAGATGCTCTGGGAGACCTACCAGCGCTTCCCCCGGGCGCAGTGCACGATGGTCATCCGGTCGATCGGGCTCGACTACTACCAGACAAGCAAGTTCACCAACGAGCTCTTCTTCCCCGCCTACACCGACCGGTTCTACGCCGCGCCCGAGCAGACCAGGGAACAAGTGCTGCACGCCATGCGCCGCACCAACTACGCGGCCGTGACCCCGGAGATGCTCGACACCTTGTTCCGGCAGATCTACCTGGAGCGGCTGACCGGCGAGCAGCGGCTGTCCATGGTCACCATGGTCGACGTCGAGGCGGCCGAGATGGTGGACGGCGAGATCGTGCTCACCCTCAACGACCGGATGCGGGGTGGCCGCGACGAGCTGCATTGCGACTTGGTGCTGCTCGGCACCGGCTTCGAGCCCAGGATGCCCAGCCTGATCCAGAACCTGGCCGACGCGTGCGGCATCGGGGACGTCCGGGTCAGCCGCAATTACCGGATGATCACCCCGCCGGACATCACGGCGGGCTGCTACCTGCAAGGAACCAACGAGGCCACGCACGGCATGGCGGACTCGCTCATCAGCGTGCTCGCCGTGCGGGCCGGCGAGATCGTCAGCGATCTGCTCGCTCACCGCGAGCAGGCGGCCGCGCCGGACCCGGCCGCCACCACCTTAATGCGGGCCTGACCACGGGAGTAACTGATGGAAATCCGCAAGCTCGACCGGGACGCCATGCCGGAGGAGTACGGGGTGAGCGTCCAGCGGCTGGTGCCGTGGGCCGCGCTCAACGCGCCGTTCGAGGGTGCCTGGTGCGTCATCGCGCCGGGCAAGGCCACCGACGCGCACTCCCACCACGAGTACGAGATCTTCATCGCGATCTCAGGTGAGGGGGCACTGGAGGCCGAGGGCGAGCGCCGCTCGTTCCGGCCCGGGGATGTCGTGCACTTCCCGCCGGGCGTGCATCACCAGGTCATCAACGCCGGGCCGGAGGATTTCCAGTTCTACAGCGTGTTCTGGGATACCGGCATGTCGGAGAAGTTCGCCGCCCGGCACGCGGTCGCAGGTGATGCGGGTCCGTCATGAAACTCCTCGGGCTCGAGGCCCGGCAGAACTCGCACTACTACCACTCGCGTTATGAGCTGGTGCGCGGCTTCGGCGCGGACCTGTTCGTGCTCAACGGCATCGGCGAAGAGGGCTACTGGACCCAGGGCCGGTACCGGATAGCCGGCTCGCAGAAGATCGACGACATCATCGCCGCGGCCCGGGCCTGGCACGACGTCGAAGGCTTCGAGGGCGTGTTCTCGTTCTCCGAATCCGGCGTGATGGCGGTGGCCGCGGTGGCCGAGGCGCTCGGGTTGCCCAGCGTGGGAGTGGACGCGGCCCGCAAGAGCCGTAACAAGCTGCTCATGCGCCAGGCTTACCAGCAGGCCGGCGTGCCGCATCCGCGGTACCGCTTCGTGACCAGCCTGTCCGAGGCCAAGGCGGCCGCGGCCGACTTCGGCTATCCGGTGGTGCTCAAGCCGACCCTGGGAGCCGCCAGCAACTACGTGTTCCGGATCGACGACGACGAGGAGATGGCGGAGCGCTACCGGGACGCCACCGACGGCATGCAGCGCATGTCCTGGTACCTGATGGAGGCCGAGGGGCTTGACCTCGGGCCCTACGGGCTGCTCGTAGAGTCGTTCCTGGACGGCCACGAGCACCTGTTCGAGGCGCTGGCCTGGGACGACGAGGTCTACCTCGGGTCCGCGGTAGACCGGGTCACCGCCGAGGGCGAGACCTTCGACGACGACGTGCACCGCGCGCCGACCCGGCTCAGCGAGGCCGAACTCAGCCGCGTGCACCGGATCATCACCGACGCGGCCCACGCCCAGGGCCTGCGGCGCAGCGTCATGCACGCCGAGGTCAGGTTCCACCAAGGCGAGCCGTACGTGGTGGAGATCGCCATCCGGCCAGGAGGCGGCGGCCTCGATCTCGTCGCCCAGGTGACGGCTGATTACAGCCCGATCGAAGCGGTGATGGACGTGGCCCGCGGGGTGAAGCCCAAGGTGCGGCACTACCAGCCCACCGGCGTGCACATGATGGGTACCTGCCTGATCTGCCAGGCAGGCCAGGTCGAGTACGTCCGGATACCCGACGAGGTGACCAACGCCAAGCAGACGCTGATGGCCAAGATCACCGCGCAACCGGGCGACGTCATCCGCCGCCCGCCGGACGGCAACAACATCCTGGGGTTCCTCATCGTCACCGGCACCTCGGATGACGACGCCCAGGCCACGCTGGAAGACTTCGCGGACAAGATCGACGTCAAGCTCACCGGCCAGCCGCTCGCCACCACGAACACGCCGTGGCCCCGGCTGCGTACCGCGCATGTCGCACCGTGAACTCACCGAGCTCTACCTGAAGGAGGCGGCAGCACGCGGAGCGGCACCCGATGACCTGCGGGAGGTCGCGTACCGTCAGCTCGATTTCGCCGCGACGTCCTTCCGCGGGCGCTGCCTCACCCGCCCGGTGTTCCTTGACCATGCCGAGCAGGCCCGGCTCGCGGCGGACCTGGAGAACGTGTTCACGGCGCTGACGGCCCTGCCGGACCGGCTGTTCGGCGGCGACTTCGGCGCCTTCGCGCGCGCGGTCGGGCTGGCCGGAGACCAGGTCAGCGCGGTGCTGCTGGCGCGGGCCCCCGCTCCCATCCGGCTGGGCCGCGCCGATCTCTACCTGGAGCCCGCCGGCTTCCGGCTGATGGAGATCAACATGGGCAGCACCACCGGCGGCGGCGACAACGCCATGCTGTGCCGGGCGATGCTGAAGCAGCCGGAGTTCGCCGAGTTCGCCCGCGCCCACTCACTGTCCTACCTGGACACCCTGGCCGAGATAGCGGACACCATCATGGCCGCGTGCGGGCTCACCCCGGGCGACGGAGCCCTGGTCGCCGCCGTGGACTGGCCGCCGGCCGCGGACCAGTTCAACACGGTCCTGCGCACCAGCGCAGCCGAGCTCGGCACGCTCGGCCTGGACTTCGTCCCCTGCCATCTGGGCAACCTGTCCGTGCACGACCGCCGGGTGTGGCTGGACGGCCGCCCGGTGGACGTCATCTACCGGGTGTTCATGATCGAGGATCTGCTGCACCCGGACGGCCCCGCGCTGATCAACCCCATCCTGAGCGCGGCCGAGCGGGGCGATGTGAAGATCTTCACCCCGATGGACTCCGAGCTGTTCGGCAGCAAGGGCACGCTGGCCCTGCTGTCCGACGAGGCCAACCGGCACCTGCAGACCCCGGCCGAACAAGCCAGCCTGGACCGGCTGCTGCCGTGGACCCGGATGGCCAGGGCCGGCTCGGTGACCGTGGACGGCGAACGAGTCGATCTGCTCGAGTACGCCACGCAGGAGCGCGAGAACCTCATCATCAAGCCGACCGCCCTGCACGGCGGGCTCGGCATCACCCCGGGCTGGCTGACCGACGCGCAGGAATGGGACCGCCAGCTGCGCGCCAGCCTGGACGGCCCGTTCGTGCTGCAGCGCCGGGTCCGCCCGGTGCCCGAGTTGTTCCCCGGCGCCGGCGGCCTGGAGTCCTGGGTGCTCACCTGGGGAGCCTTCCTCGGCCGGCGTGGCTACGGCGGGATGTGGGTGCGCGGCACCGCCGACGCTGACGCCGGCGGCGTCAACATGGCGACGGGAGCGTCTGCGACCTGCTGCTTCCATCAGGTCGCCCCGTCTGCCGACGACGGCTAGGGCGGGAGCGACAGTGCGGGTATGCGTGGTGGGCGGCGGCCTGGCCGGCTCCCTGCTGGCCTGGCGCCTGGCTCAGCTGCCCGGCACCCAGGTCGAGCTGATGACCGGGCCGGGACCCGCCGCCGATGCGACCGCGGCCTCAGGCGGCGCGGTCCGGGCGTACGAGACCTTGCCCGCCCAGCGCGGGCTCGCCATCGCCAGCCTGACGGAACTGCTGGCCAGCCCGGTGCTGCGGGAATGGGCGCAGTACCACGAGACGGGGTTCGCGTACCTGCGCGATCCAGCGGATGGCCTGGCCGCGGAGCTGGCCGAGATCGAGCAGGCGGTGCCGGGGTCCGCCGAGCTGATGGCGGCCGCCGAGGCGTTCGGCGGCCGGGACGGCCCGGGCTGGACCGGCGACGAAACGGGCGTCGTGGTGCGCGAGCGCCGGGCGGGCCGCACCTCGCCGGCCGCGCTGCGCGACGCGGTCCTCGCCGACCTCGCCGCACGACCGCGCGCCACCGTGCGACCCGCCCGGCTGGACCCCGCCTGGCCGGACCCCGCCACCAGCCGCGCTCTGCGCCACCAGGACGCGGTGGTGCTGGCCACCGGCGCGTGGACGGCCGGCCTGCTGCGCGCCAGCGGCCTGCCCGCGGACGGTTACCGGACCAGGTCGATCCAGTACACGATCTACCCGGCCGGGCCGGCCCGGCCGCCCGCCTTCGCCGACGAGCGCACCGGACTGTACGGGCTGCCCGTGGCGGACGGCGGCCTGCTGCTCGGCGTGCCGACCACGGCATGGGAGGTGGCTCCCGGACCCAACCCGGTGGACCCGGCCGGGCAGGAGCGGGCCCGGCGGCTGGCGGCCGGCTTCTTCCCGCGGCTGACGCTCGGCCCCGCGCGGCGGCAAGCCGGCGCCGCCGACTGCTATTACCACCCCCCGGTGCTGGCCCTGCGGGAAATCCAGGGGCAGCTGCCTCGCCTGTTCACCTTCACCGGCGGGTCCGGCGGGTCCGCCAAATCCGCCCTCGCCGCCAGCCAGCGGGCCGCATGGCAGCTCACGGAGGTACCTGAGCATGCCCGATAGCAAGGTGGACGCGCCCGGGCCCACCCAGGACGCCAGCATCCTCACCACGCTGCGCGAGTCGCCGCCGGCGGTCAAGGCCGTCCTGGCCGGGATCCTGGTGAACCGGCTCGGTCAGTTCATCACGATCTACCTGGTGCTGTTCATGACCCACCGCGGCTTCAGCGCGGTTCAGGCGGGTATCGCGCTGAGCGGCTACGGCGCCGGCGGGGTGGTCGGCATCATCGTCGGCACCGCGCTCGCGGACTGGCTCGGCCCGCGCTGGGGGACGGTGCTGAGCATGGCCGGGCGCTCGGTGCTGATCCTGGCCATCCTCTACGTCCACAACTTCTACGCCGTGGTGGTCATCGTCGCGCTGGTCGGCATGATCGGGCTGGTGTACCGGCCCGCGACGGCGGCGCTGCTGTCCGAGCTCACCCCCAAGCACCGCCAGGTCATGATCTTCGCGCTGTACCGGATGGGCCTGAACGTGGGCACCACGATCGCGCCGATGTTCGGCGCCCTGCTCATCCTGGGCTCTTACAACCTGCTCTTCTGGGGGGAGGCCGCCGCCGGGATCGTCTATACGGTGATCGCGCTCGCGGCCCTGCCGCGCCGCGGCGTCAGGGCCGGGGACGACATCGCCGGCGCGGTGCGGAAACGGTGGGCGGTCGCGGCGGTCTTCGCCGACCGGCGGTACACGCTGTTCCTCGGCGCGCTGCTGATCAACGCCACCGTCTACATCCAGTACGTCAGCGTGCTGCCGCTGGCCATGCGCGCGGCCGGGATCGCCACCATCTGGTACGCCGCCCTGCTCACGCTGAACAGCGCGATCGTGATCGGCTGCGAGCTGCTGATGACCAAGATGACCCAGCGCTGGCCGGCCCGGGTGGTGGCGCTGGCCGGGTTCGCCCTGCTCGGCTGCGGCCTGGCCGTGTACTCCATCCCCGGCGGCGCTCTCATCTTCATCGCGGGCACCCTGGTCTGGACGCTGGCGGAGATCACCGCGGGTCCGACCATGTCGGCGTACCCGGCGAACGCGGGCCCGGCGGCGCTCAAGAGCCAGTACCTGGGCACCTCCCAGGCGGTGTTCACCCTCGGCTTCGCGATCGGGCCGGCCCTCGGGGTGTTCGCCTGGCACCTGGTCAGTACCAAGGTCTGGTGGCTGTACGCCGCCGCCTCCCTGGCCGGCCTGGTGCTGGCCTGGTACGGCATGCGCCCGGCCCGGTACTCCGAGCCGGCCGAGGCGGCGCTGGCCCATGGCGACACGGCCGCGACAGCGTAGCGTGACCGGTTAGGTTGGATCTCATGCGATTCGGTTTCGTGGTGCCGCACCCGGACGCGCGGGACTTCGCGCAGCTCGCGGCGCTGGGCGAGGAACACGGCTGGGACGGCATCTTCACCTGGGAAGCCGTCTGGGGCGTGCACGCCTGGGCGACGCTCGCGGCGGCGAGCATGGTGACGGAACGGATCAAGCTCGGCACGCTGCTCACCCCGGCCGCGCGGTGGAAACCGTGGGACCTGGCCTCGGCCGTGGCGACCGTGGACCGGCTCAGCAGCGGCCGGGTCATCCTCAGCGCCGGGCTCGGCGCGGTGCACCCGGGGTGGACAGCGTTCGAAGCCGACGAGGGGCGCCGGGTCCGGGCGCAGAAGCTGGATGAGTGCCTGGCAATCTACGCCGGGCTGATGCGCGGGCAGCCGTTCAGCTACTCCGGCCGTCACTACTCGGCGCGGCCGACGGACTTCCAGCCGCCCGGGCCCCCGGTCCAGCGGCCGCACCCGCCGGTCTGGATCGCAGGCGCGTACCTGGCTGGCCGGGACAAGCAGCTGTCCCTGGACCGAGCGGCGCGCTGGAACGGGCTGCTGCCGCAGATCATCGAGGCCGACGACACCCGGCGGCACCTGCGCAGCCCGGACGAGCTGGCCGGCATCCTGGACCGGGTGACATCGCGTCGTCAATCCCTCGGGCTGTCCGCCACGCCCTACGACGTCGTCGTCGAGGCGGACAGCACCGGTGAGTTCGTCGAGCTCAGCCCGCCCGACCCGGCGGCGTGGGCCGCGGCCGGGGCGACCTGGTGGGTCGAGAGCTGGTGGGGCGTCCCGGCCGGCTCCGACGGGCTCGCCGAGGTCAGGCGGCGGGTTAAGGCAGGGCCGTTCGGAATTAAATGAAAAAGGGTACGGTGGGCCGATGCCGTTGCGCGCGATCGACTTCCATGTGCACCTGCCCACCCCGGACTGGCTGGACGGCAGCATGGCCGGCTACGTCGAGGCGGCCGAGGCCTATTTCCGCTCCCCCGCGCAGCGCCAATCGCTGGATGAGCTGGCGGGCAGGTACCGCGAGCTCGAGGCGAAGGCGGTCCTGCTGGCCTGGGACGCCGAGACGGCCACGGGCCGGCCCCGGGTGCCGAACGAGACCGTGGCCGCGGCCTGCCGGGATTACCCGGACGTCTTCACCGGCCTGGGTTCTGTGGACCCGCACAAGGGCACCGACGCCGTGGCCGAGGTGGCCAACATCGCCTCGCTCGGCCTGCGCGGGGTGAAGTTCCACCCGTCGCTGCAGGCGTTCGCGCCCGACGACCCGGCGTACTGGCCGATCTTCGCGGCCTGCGAGCGGCACGGCCTGCTGGCCCTGTTCCACACCGGGACCAGCGGCATCGGCGCGCGCCAGCCCGGCGGCCAGGGCATCAGGATCGACCTCGCGCACCCCCTCAAACTCGACCCGGTGGCCGCCGCCCACCCGGACCTGACCGTGGTGGCCGCGCATTTCGGCTGGCCCTGGCAACAGGACCTGATCGCGGTCGCGCTGCACAAGACCAACGTGTTCATCGACATCTCCGGCTGGTCACCACGGCGGATCCCGGTCGAGGTGATCCGCGAGCTGCGCGGACGGCTCACCGGGCAGTTCCTGTGGGGCAGCGACTATCCGTTCTTCACGCCCGAGCGGTGCCTGGCCGAGCTGGAGGCCCAGGACCTGCCGGCCGACGTCATGGCCGCGGTGCTGCACGACAACGCCGCGCGGATCCTCAGCTGAGGTCGACCACGACCGGCGCGTGGTCGGACGGCCCCTTGCCCTTGCGGGCCTCGCGGTCCACGTACGCCGCCCGCACCCGGCCGGCCACCGGCTCGGTCGCGTACACCAGGTCGATCCGCATGCCGTTGTTCTTGGCGAACATCCCGGCCCGGTAGTCCCAGTAGGTGAACGGATGCGGTCCCTTCATCGGGACAGGCACCACGTCCTGCAGGCCGAGCGCCCGCAGGTCGGCCAGGGCCTGCCGTTCGGGCGCCGTGACGTGCGTCGAGCCCGCGAACACCGCCGGATCCCACACGTCCGCATCGGTCGGCGCCACGTTGAAATCACCGCACACCGCGAGCTGCGGCGGCTGGCCGAGCTCGGTGCGCTCGGTGCGCTCGGTGCGCTCGGTGCGCTCGGTGCGCTCGGTGCGCTCGGTGAGCTCGGCGGCGAGCGCGGTCCGCAGCGCCGCGTACCAGTCGAGCTTGTAGGCGTAGTGGGCGGACTCTGGTGTCCGGCCGTTCGGCGCGTACAGCGACCAGACCCGTATCCCGCCGCAGGTGGCGCCCACCGCCCGGGCTTCGGGCCGGCGCAAGCCGGGCTCGTCGATCAGGGTCGGCTCCCCCGGTTCGCCCTGGTAACCCGGTTCGCCGGGAAAACCCAGGCTCACGTCGTCCAGGCCGACCGCCGACAGCAGGGCCACGCCGTTCCACCGGCCGTCGCCGTGGGCCGCGGTCTGGTAGCCGAGCTCACCGACCTCCGCCGCCGGGAACAAGGCGGCCGCGCACTTGGTCTCCTGCAGGCAGACGATGTCGGGCTTGGTCTCGGCCAGCCAGTCCAGCAGCCTCGGCAGCCGGGCCTTCACCGAGTTCACGTTCCATGTCGCCAGGCGCACCTGTATAACCTTCCACCGCAAGCGTGACCCATACCGGTTTACCCATGATGGCGGAAGCCTGCGCATGACGGGCCCGGTCAGGGGTCATCCACGCCGGAATCGCCTGACCTAGGCCGAGCTGGTCCCAGGCGGACCCGCCGGGACCTGCGCTCCGCGTGTGACGGGACGGCACCCGCCGGGCCCGTGGTGCGGCGACCCCAGCATTAGATTGTGGTGGATCCGGGCTCCATGGAGTATTTGGTGCATCCCCGTGCACCGGATCCACCACCAAGCCCGGATCCACCACACAAACCCGGCGAGGGCGCCGGAAACGGGCGGCCGCTGAGGCGGCAGAGACGGACGGGGCTAGCGGGACGCCAGGGAGCGTATCGAGCAGCGTGGACATCGGCACCATCAGCTCGGACGGACACGCCCAGCCGACCGCTAGTGCGGGCCGCTACGCCTCGGAGTCGTAGCCGCCGCTACGCCTCGGAGTCGTAGCGGAAGCCGTCGATGAAGCGGCGGAACACGCCGCCCTCATGGGCCAGCGGCGGCGCCGACGGAGGGGCCTCGGGACGTTCCCGGCCGATGGGCTGGTCATAGTCAGCCCGCGCGATGGCGTCCACGATCTGGGCCTCGTCGAACGCGGTCGAGCCAGGGATCTCCGGCACGAATCCGACCAGGTCCCCGTCGAGCAGGACTTCGGCTTCCAGACCGGTGGTGCCTTCGGCACCCCAGACGGCCTCCCGGCCGCCGCCCGCGTCGACCTGCACCGCGTAGGCGTCGATACCCGACTTCTTCAAGTGCGCCTTGATGCCGCGATCCCTGAGCGCGTCAGTGACCCGGCGGGCACGATTCTCGTCCATGCCCGCCAGGGTACCCAGGTCAGGCCATGATGCGGCGATTCGTGATACCACCCCATCGTCACAGCGGGCTGCGGGGGCTACATTCTGGATGTAAGGCGTTTGGAGTTGACGAGGCGGGACGGAAGCAGGATGTCGCTGACCAGAACGCAGCTCCCTGTGCGGCTCACCCCGCTGGTGGGCCGCGCGAGCGAACTCGGCGACGTGGTGGACGCCCTGGACCGCAGTCGGCTCGTCACCCTGACCGGGCCGGGCGGGGCGGGCAAGACACGACTGGCGCTGGCCGCCGCGAAGACCACCGGCGAGAGTTTCCCCGCCGGGGTGCACTGGGTGGCGCTCGCCCAGATCAACGACCCGGCCATCGTCGGGCAGGCCATCGCCACCCAGCTCGGTGTGCCTGACACCCCGGGCCAGGACGCCGCCGAGGCGGTGGCCGAACAGATAGCCGACCACCGGATGCTGGTGGTGCTCGACAACTGCGAGCACCTGGCCGAGGCCGCGGCCCACGTGGCGGAATACCTGCTGGCATCCTGCCCGGCCCTGGTCGTGCTGGCGACCAGCCGTGAGGCGCTCGGGGTGGAGGGCGAACTGAGCTGGCAGGTGCCGCCGCTGTCGCTGCCGAAGGCCGAACCCGCGCCCACCGCGGCGGCCCTGGCCAGATCCGACGCCGTCACGCTGTTCGAACTGCGGGCGCAGCTGGTGCGGCCGTCCTTTCGCGTCTGTGACGAGAACGCCGCCGGAGTCCTGACGATCTGCCAGCGACTCGACGGGCTGCCCCTCGCCATCGAGCTGGCCGCCGCCAGGATGCGGATCATGTCCGCGGACCAGCTAGCCGAACGGCTGGACGACATCTTCGCCGTGCTGGTCGGCGGCGCGCGCTCGGCACCCCCTCGCCATCAGGCCCTGCGCGCCACCCTGGACTGGAGCCACGACCTGCTCGACGCCGATGAGCGCGCGGTGTTCCGCCGGCTGGCCGCCTTCTTCGGCGGTTTCACGCTCCGCGCGGCCGAACGGATCGCGGCAGGCGGCGAGATCCGGCCCGACGCGATGCTGGAGATGCTGACGCGGCTGGCGGATAAGTCGCTGCTGCGGGTCGAGCACGCCCGTGGCGACTCGCGCTACTTCTTCCTGGCCATCATCCGGGACTACGCCAGGGAAAAACTCGAAACGGCGGCCGAAACCGACTCGGTGCGGCGGGCGCACCTGCAGTACTTCACCGAACTGGTGGAGCGCGCCGCGGCCAGCATCGAGCAAGTCGAGGCGGAAACCGGCCGCCTCGAAGTCGAGCTCGACCGGCTGGACGCCGAGCTGCCGAACCTGCGGCGCGCGGTTGAGTTCGCGCTGGAATCGGCCGACGCGGTCGCGGCGCTGAAGCTCACCGGCCCGCTTGACCGCTATGCCTACCTGCGCGGCCACTACCACGAGATCCGGCAGTGGCTGGACGCGGCGGTGACCTCCGGCCCGGACGCGCCCGCCGGGCTGAGGGCCAAGGCGCTCCTCGGCGGCGGCCGGCTCGCCCTGCTGCAGTGCGACTACGCGGCCGCGGTCCGCAGGCTCGAGGCCGCCTTGCGGCTGTACCGCGAGCTCGCGGACCCCCGGGGCATCGCCGGCAGCCTGCAGGTCCTCGGCAGCGTGGCCCGCGAGCAAGGCAGGTACGCCCGCGCGGTGGAACTGCACGCGGAGAGCCTGGCCATCGCCGAGGCCGCGGCCGACCGGTGGGCGGCCGCGGGCGCGCGCAGCTACCTGGCTTTCGCCTCCTGGCTGCAGCGCGACTTCGCCCAGGCCATCGAGCAGGCCGGCACCGCCCTGGCGATATTCCGCGACCTCGGCGACGTCGAAGGGGTGGCCTGGTCGCTCATCAACCTGGGGACCGTGGCCCGTTATCAGGGCGACGGTGAGCGGGCGTCCGCGTTGCTGACCGAGAGCCTGTCCCTGTCGGAGGGAATCGGCTTCCAGGAGGGCATCGCCTGGTCGGTGGAGCAGCTCGGCCTGCTCGCCGCCGTCGACGGTGATCCGGCCGCCGTCTCGCTGCTGCGCCGCAGCCTCGAGTTGCACCGCGAGCTGCGCGATCGGTGGCGGATGTCCAGCGTGCTCGAAGATCTCTCGGCGCTCGTCATCGCGCAGGGTAACGCGCTCTCGGCGGCGCGGCTGCTCGGCGCGGCCGAAGCTATGCGCAGTGCGATCGGTACGGCGATCGCGCCATGCGAACGGCTCCAGCACAACCAGACCACCGCCGCGGTGCGGGCCGCGCTCGGCGACGAGGCGTTCGACGCGGCGCTGCGGCGGGGACTGCTCGCCAGCGCCGAGGAGTTGGCCGCCGACCTGCCGCCGGTTCATGACGTCAATTCAGATCAATCTAACTCAGATCAGACCAGATCAGAACAGAACGGCTCTGGCCGGAGCAGCACGGGACAGGATGACTCTGGCCGGAGCAGCACGGGACAGAACGGCTCGGAGCAGAACGGTTCTGGCCAGCCCGCCCAGGGCCGGGGCGAGCGCGATCAGAGCGCGGCGGAAGCATCCGCTGCGGACCAGCCAGCCGGCCCGGAGACGGACCGGGCGGAAACGGACCGGGCGGAGACGGTGCGGCAGAGGGTGCCGCGGCCACGGGCCCGGCCGGCGGCGGTTCAGCGGAGCGCCGATACCGGGCCGCTGCGTATCCGGATGCTCGGCGCGGCGGTGGCGGGGTTCGGCGAGGCGGCCCTGACCGCTGCGGACTGGAGCTACGCCAAGCCGCGCGAGCTGATGTTCCTGCTCGCGGCCTCACCTCCGATGACCAAGGACCAGATCGCGGCCGCGCTGTGGCCGGATCTGGCCCGCCAGCAGCTCGGCAATGCGCTGCACACGGCGCTGCGCGAGCTACGCCGCGCGCTCGGCGACCCCGGCTGGGTGGTGTACGCCGACGGCCACTACCGGTTCGACCGGTCCCGGCCGCACGAATGCGACGTGACCACGTTCGAGGACGCGCTGCTGGCGGCCCGCCGGGCCCGGCCGGCCGAAGCCGCGCTGCCCGAGTTGCAGAAGGCCATCGCCGCGTACGGCGGGGACTTCCTCGACGGCATGGCCACCGGCGAGTGGGCCCTGGTGCGGCGGGACGAGCTCCGCCGGGCCTTCGAGTCGGCGCTGCTGGCCACCGGCCGGCTGCAGGCCGCGGCCGGCCGGGATCAGGCCGCGGTGGTGGCCTTCCGCCGGGCCGTCGCCCACGAACCGCTGAACGAGTCGGCGCACCGGGAGCTGATGAACTGCTGGGCCCGCCTCGGCGAGACCGCGCGGGCCATCCAGCACTACGAAAAGCTGGCCGGGACCCTGCGGGACCAGGTCGGCGTCCCCCCGGCGGCAGAAACCACCGCCCTGTACCGACGGCTGATGGCCGCGCGCTAACCACACCCCCCTGCGTTTCCCCCGGTGGTGCCTCATTCCCCCGGTGCTGGCCTGGGACACTCGCCTGCACAACAAGGCCGCCGACCCCAGAAGGGAGAGGGCGCAGGTGTCCGATCCGATCCAGCCACCCGCCGCGCGCCGACCCGAGGAAGCGCTGGAGCTCGTGTCGCAGGCGCTGAGTGACGGCGACCTCGAAGCCGCCCTCGCCCAGTACGAGGCGACGGCCCGGCTTATCACCTGGCGGCCGCAGGCCGCCAGGCCAGGCGGCGGCGTCCGGAGCGCCCTGACCTGCTTCATGGAGCTACGGCTTCCGCTCGCCGTCCGGATCGGGACGGTGCTCGCCGCGCCGGGCGTGGCCCTGGTGATCTGCGAGCGGCGGACGGTGGGGACCGGTCCGGACGGCCAGCGCGTCAGGTACCGCGGGCACGGCTGCGCGGTGGTGCGCGCCCAGCCGGACGGGACCTGGCGGATCGCGGCCGACGCCTGGCACTTGGGCGCAGAGGTTCCCCTCTAGCCTCCTGAGGTTCCCCCCGGGGCCGGCCGCCAACCTGTGCTGGGCGAGGGACCAGGCCGACCGCCTCACCGATGAAGCCACAGCCGGCCGGAAGAAAAGGGACACCATCATGAACACTGCAAGCCGTGTACTGCGGAAAATCTCACTGCGCCGGGCGGGCGTGGCCGTGGCGGCGTCGGGTGCGCTGGCCATGACGGCGGCGCTGACGCTGGCGGGCCCGGCCAGCGCCAGCCCCCTGCATGCCGGCGGTTACCAGTTCCGCACCGTGGACAACGCCAAGGACGTGACGTTCAACCAGCTGCTCGGCGTGAACAACGAGGGCGTGATCGCCGGTTACTTCGGCTCAGGCGCCCAGGGCCACCCGAACAAGGGGTACCAGCTGCGGCCCTATCGCCACCCTTACTTCGTCAACGAGAACTTCCCGCACTCCGTGCAGACGCAGGTCACCGGGCTGAACGACAAGGGCGTCACGGTGGGCTTCTGGTCCAAGATGAACACCGCCAACATGGTCAACGACAACTTCGGCTTCTTCTCCGTCGGCGGCCGGTCCTACAGCGTGAACTTCCCCACAGGCAACAACGCCAGCCCGCCCGTCGACCAGCTGCTCGGCGTCAACGACCATGACGTCGCGGTGGGTTTCTACACCAACGCGCAAGGCAACAACCGCGGCTACGAGTACAACATCCGCAGCCGCCACTTCACCCGGGTGCTCGTGCCGGGCGCCCCGGGCGGCACGGCCGGCCCGAGCCTGACCGCCGCGGCCATCAACAACGACGGCGACGTGGCCGGGTTCTACGCCAAGGGCTCGCAGACCGACGCCTTCCTCCGGCTGCACAACGGCCGGTTCATCACGCTGGCTGTCCCCGGCGCGTCGATGACCCAGGCCTTCGGCGTCAACGACCGCGATGAGGTCGTCGGCGCGTACATGGTCGGCAGCGGCAGCACCGCCACCACGCACGGCTTCACCTGGCGGCCCGGGCACGGGTTCAGCACCGTGGACGACCCGCACGGCGTCGGGACCACCACCATCAACGGCGTGAACGACAGGGGCGTCCTGGTCGGGTTCTACACCGACGGCGCGGGCAACACCGACGGCATGATCGCCACGCCGCGCAGCTAACCTCTCACCCGCACACCAGCCGGGGGGCCTCGCTCGGGCCCCCCGGTTTCTGGCGTGCGCCGCAGCAGGCTGGGCGCGATCACCACGGGCCGTTCGGACATATCTATACTTCCGCTGTGACCGAAGACGACGGCGGAGCCTTCGAGCTGGGCACCGACGGGCCCAAGGTCATCCTTGTCGGGGTCGATGATTCCGTGACCTCGCTGCGGGCCGGCGCGTACGCGGCCGGCCTGGCCCGGCGGCAGCGCGCCCGCCTGGTCTGCGTGTACGTGGAGCGGCTCTCCGCCATGTACGGCGCCGCCGCCGGAGCCGGGGCGGGCGCCATCGCCGAGCAGGACCATGCCCTCGACCTGATCGCGGCGGACCTGCGGCAACGGGCGCAGGAGTACGCCGCGGCGGTGGGCGTCCAGCTGACGTTCGTCGTCGCACGCGGCGACCCGTACATCGAGCTGCGGCGGGTGGCCGACGAGGTGCGCGCCGATGCCGTCATCGTCGGCGCGTCGACCAAGGCCGGCCACCGGTGGGTGGGGTCGCTGGCGATCCGGCTGGTCAAGGCCGGCCGCTGGCCGGTCACCGTCGTTCCCTAGGAAGGACCACCATGGGCGTAGCCGTCGTCACCGGGGCCGGTTCAGGACTCGGCCGGAGCATCGCCCGGGCGCTGCTCGGAGCCGGCTGGCAGGTCGCGCTGGCGGGCCGGCGCGAGGCGGCGCTCGCGCAAACCGCGGCGGCTCCGGGCCAGGACCCGGACCAGGACCCGGGCCAGGACCCGGGCCAGGACCAGGGCCAGGACCCGGGCCAGGACCAGGGCCAGGACCCGGGCCAGGACCAGGGCCAGGACCACGACCCGGGCTGGCCGGGCGAATCGGCGCTGGTGGTGCCGGCCGACGTGACCTCGCCGGCCTCGGTGGCCGCGCTCTTCCAGGCCGTCCAGGACCGCTGGGGCCGTCTTGACCTGCTGGTGAACAACGCAGGGCTGTTCGGCCCCCCGGCCGCGGTGGACGAGCTCGAGCTGGCCGACTGGCGGCAGGTGGTCGACACCAACCTCACCGGCGCCTTCCTGTCCGCCCAGCACGCGGTGCGGATGATGAAGGCGCAGGCCCCGCCCGGCGGCCGGATCATCAACAACGGCTCGATATCGGCGCACACGCCGCGGCCCAACAGCGTCGCCTATACCGCGACCAAGCACGCGATCACCGGCCTGACCAAGTCCATCTCGCTGGACGGCCGGGCGTTCGGCATCGCCTGCGGGCAGATCGACATCGGCAACGCGGCCACCGAACTGACCGAGCGGTTCAGCCGGGGCGTGCTCCAGGCCAACGGCACCGTCGCCGTCGAGCCCACCTTCGACGCCCGGCACGTGGCCGACGCCGTGCTGTACATGGCGTCCCTGCCGCTCGATACCAACGTCCAGTTCCTCACCATCACCGCGACCACGATGCCCTACATCGGCCGGGGCTGAGGGGGCATTATCTGGGCTGAGACCAGGGGGGTGTTTGAATCCCTTTGCGGCGTGGAGGATGCTTAGAGGTGGAACCAGGATGGTTCTGACCGCCGCAGCGGCGCGGACTGGAGGATGTCATGACCCATCTCGGTTCTCTGCTCGACCAGGCGGTGGCGGACCACCCGGACCGCCCCGCGCTGCGGATGGACGACCTCGTGCTGACGTACGCTCAGCTGCACCAGGCCGCCGGGCGGATGAGCACCCGGCTGGCCGGCGCTGGGATCGGGCCCGGGGACCGGGTCGGGATCATGCTGCCGAACGTCCCGGCGTTCCCGATCGCGTTCTACGGTGCGCTGGCCGCGGGCGCGGTCGTGGTGCCGATGAACCCGCTGCTCAAGAGCCGTGAAGTCGGCTACTACCTGAGCGACTCGGGGGCCAAGGTGGTACTGGCCTGGGACACCGCGGCGGGCGAGGCGGCCAAGGGCGCCGCCGACGCCGGAGCCCAGGCGATCACCGTGGCGGCTCCCGACGCCGGCGACGTGCTGGCCGGCCAGGACCCGGCGAGTGGACAGTCCGGGCGCCGGGTCCGCGGCGACGACGATGACGCGGTCATCCTGTACACCTCGGGCACGACCGGCAAGCCCAAGGGCGCCCAGCTCACCCACGCCAACCTGGTCCGCAACGCGGAGCTGACCGCACGCACGCTGTTGCAGAGCAACCCCGGCGACGTGCTGATGGGCTGCCTGCCGCTGTTCCACGTCTTCGGCCTGACCTGCGGCCTGAACGCGGCCATCGCAACCGGCAGCATGCTGACGCTGCTGCCCAGGTTCGACCCGGCCAAGGCGCTTGAGATCATCAAGCGGGACGCGGTCACGATCTTCGAGGGCGTGCCGACCATGTACGCCGCCATTTTGCACCACCCGGGGGCGGACCCGGCCATGACCGCGAGCCTGCGGGTGTGCGTCTCCGGCGGCGCGGCGATGCCGGTGGAGATCCTGCGCGGCTTCGAGGAGAAGTTCGGCTGCGTGATCCTGGAGGGCTACGGGCTGTCGGAAACCTCCCCGGTCGCGTCGTTCAACCACCCGGACCAGGTCCGCAAGCCGGGGTCGATCGGCACCCCCGTCGAGGGCGTGCAGATGCGGCTGGTGGACGACGAGGGCCGCAGCGTGCCGGAAGGGGAAATCGGCGAGATCGCCATCCGCGGGCACAACGTGATGAAGGGGTACTGGGGTAACCCCAAGGCCACCGCCGAGACGATGACGGAGGGCTGGTTCCGCACCGGCGACCTGGCCAAGGTGGACTCCGACGGCTACTACTACATCGTCGACCGCAAGAAAGACCTGATCATCAGGGGCGGGTACAACGTGTACCCGCGGGAGATCGAGGAGGTCCTGCACGAGCACCCGGCGGTCGCCGAGGTCGCCGTGATCGGGATCCCGCACGCCGAACTCGGCGAGGAGGTCGCCGTGGCCGTGGCGCTGAAACCCGGCGCCACCGCGACGCCGGACGAGCTGCGCTCGTTCGTCAAGGACAGGGTCGCGGCGTACAAGTACCCGCGGCAGGTCTGGCTGGTGGAGTCGCTGCCCAAGGGCCCCACCGGGAAAATCGTGCGCCGCGAGGTGCGCCCGCCAGAAGAGGCCGGGTGAGGAGTCGCCGGGACGCTGCGCCCCAGGCGGTCCCAGACCACGCTGCGGCCCGGATGCGTTCGTTTTTTTCACCAGGGGGCAGATAGCGACCATGATCAACTCGGAGGAATCCTCCCCCGCCGCTGAGGTGCGCCACGTCGTGATCGGCGACCAGCAGCTGCGGGTCAGCGTCCGGCCCGCCCAGAATCAGGCGGGCGCCGGGACGCGGCCAGACCGGACACCGCTGCTGCTGATCAGCGGCATCGGCGCCCGGCTGGAGCTGCTCGAGCCGTTCGTGGCTCACCTCGATCCGGCGGTCGAGGTGATCAGGTTCGACCCGCCCGGCATCGGCGGCTCGCCGCTGCCCCGCGGCCCGTACCGCTTCACCTGGCTCTGCCGGCTGATCGCGGACATGCTGACCGAGCTCGGCCACTACCGCGTCGACGTGCTCGGCATCTCCTGGGGCGGCGGCGTGGCCCAGCACTTCGCCGCGTTCCAGCGGGACAGGTGCCGTCGGCTCGTCCTGGTCGCCACCGCCACCGGCACGCCGATGGTGCCGGCCCGGCTTTCTGTGCTGAGGCACCTGGTGACCCCGCAGCGTTACCTGGACCCCAAGTACATGCAGCGGATAGCCGGTGACCTGTACGGCGGGCTGGCCAGAATCGACTCCGAGGAGATCGTGACGGCGATGCACAGCCACCACCACGGCGGCATGGGGCGCGGCTACGTGTACCAGCTGCTCGCCTCGGCGGGCTGGGCCAGCCTGCCGTTCCTGCCGCTGCTGCGGCAGCCGACGCTCATCCTGGCCGGGAACGACGACCCGATCATCCCGCTCATCAACGCCCGGATGATGCACCTTCTCATCAAGGACTCCCGGCTGCACATCTACCCCGGCGGTCATCTCGGCCTGGTGACCGAGGCGGACGAGCTCGCGCCCCTCGTGGACGACTTTCTGACCGCACCGTAGCGGAAGGCACACACCACCCATGGCTGTGCAGGACGCCGACTTCTACCTGCTGGAGTCCGAACTAACCGGGGGCTAGCGGGCGGACCAGCCGCCGTCGAGCACCCAGGACGCGCCGTTGGCGAAGGAGGCGGGGCCGGAGCACAGGTAGCCGACGAGCTCGGCCACCTCGTCCGGCTCGATCAGCCGCTTGATGGCGGGCTCGGTCAGCATGATGTCGGTGATCACCCGCTCCGCGGAGATGCCATGCAGCCGCGCCTGGTCGCTGAACTGCTTCTCCACCAGGGGCGTGCGCACGTAGGCCGGGCAGACGGTGTTGCAGGTGACCCCGTGCTCGCCGCCTTCGAGCGCGATCACCTTCGACAACCCCTCCAGGCCGTGCTTGGCCGCGACGTAGGCGGCCTTGTACGGAGAGGCCCGCAGGCCGTGCACGGAGGAGATGTTGACGATGCGGCCGAACCGCTGCGCGTACATGTGCGGCAGCGCCGCCCGCGCCAGCCGGAACGGGGCCTCCAGCATCACCGCGAGCAGCAGCCGGAACTTATCGGGCGGGAACTCGTGCACCGGGGCGACGTGCTGCAGGCCGGCGCTGTTCACCAGGACGTCGGCACCGGCGGCCTGTGACCACGGCCAGCCGTCCGTCCAGATCGCCCATCAGAGCCCGCTCCCCAGCTAGCACAGATTTTCAGCTAGCGTAGCGGGCGCGGGATTACCGGGCTGAGTTCCACCCAGACGGTCTTGCCCGAGGATCCGAGCGACTCGACCCCCCAGCGGTTCGCCATCGCATCCACGGCCCCCAGGCCGTGCAGCGGGGCGGGCGCCAGCGCCGGCCCGCTGCCCTCGGCCGGCACCGGGCACGCGTCGCGAACCGCGATCCTGAGCACGTTCCGGCGGGCCGAAAGGATGACCGTGAAGCCGGACCTGGCGTGCCGGACGGCGTTGGCCGCCAGCTCGGTCACCACCAGGGCCACGTCGTCGGCCATGTTGTCGGCCATGTTGCCGGCGCCCCAGCGGCCCGCCGTGGCCACCGCGAAATGACGGGCCGCGGCCGGGGCGTCCCGGCTGAAGGCGAACGTGCGCACCGCGCCGAGCACGCCGCCCGCCACGGCCGCCGAGGACGGCCCGCCGACCACCTCCCGGTGCAGCCGGCACACCTCGGCGAACGCGTCGAGGTACGCGTCACGGGTCACCGAATCCGCCCGGTATCCGCAGAACAGCGAAAACGCATCCAGGCGGGCCAGCTCGTCCCACATCACCTCGAGCTGGGCGGCGGCGTTGACCAGCCCGTGGTCCCACAGCAGGGCGACCATCTCGCTGTACGCGCGGACCGCCCGGCCGCCCGCTCCGGCCCGTCTGATCAGCTGGCCGACCACCTGGTTGAAGCCGGCGTGGTCGAGCCGGTCGGCGGCCATGAACTCGCGCACCGTCCCAGCGGCGTCCATAGCCAGGTAGGCGCCGCTCGCGCGGGCCGCCGCCAGGTCGATCCCGGCCTGCTCAAGACGCGCCTCGAAGTCGCGGCGGTGCGTCGCGGTCGCGATGACGATCGCGACGTCCCCGCGGTTCAGCGCGCCAAGCAGGTATCCGGCCACCCCGTCGGCCAGCTCCTCGTCATGACCGTAAAACTGAACGACATGGCGCCCAGCGTTCAGCTTGTCAGTCCCAAGCATCGTTTCTCCATCTGGTGATGCACAACACCTTCTGGCGAAGTACGACGTGCAAAGTCGCGTCCTACGTGCCCACCAAACGGCGAGACATGTATCGGCCGCCGGGAAGGGCTCGTCGACGGGCCTGGTGACAAGCCCTTTGACCTGGGCCGGGACACCACGGTTCGTTCGGCCAGATTATTTTTACGGCCAGCCGGTGAGGACCTCGCGATGGGTCCAGGCTAGCCGCAGGACCGCGGCCCCGGCCGCCTGCACCGGGTCGCGGGTCACCAGGCGGTCGATGACTCCAGCGGTGAATTCCCTGGCCGCCAGCACCTGGCCTTCTGTGTTGCGCCGCGGGTGCAGGCTGAACAGCTCGTCGAAGATGGGGCTGTCGATGACGGCCACCGTCAGCAGGTCGGTGGCGTAGCTGAGCGGGTCGACGCCGAGCCCCAGGCACCACACCCGGATCTGGCCGCCCTCAAGCGCCTCGGTCATCCGCCGGGCGAACGGCCAGGAGTCGTAATCGACGGGGCGGGCCTCGCTGCCGTAGTCCTCCGGCCGGCCGCGGAGTTCTTCGGCGAACTCACGGATCATGTTCCGCCACAACGAGAAGTCGGCGCGCTCGTTCCAGGCCGCCTCCCCCGAAGGCTGGAATACGCCGACCGGGATCACCTGGTACAGGCCGCCCGCGTGCCCCACCAGAGCCGGATCCCGCCAGTGCAGGCCGAACGTGGCCCGGCCGCTGTCCCGGTGCAGTCGCAGCGTCAAGGTGCTTATGGCCAGGTTCACCGGACGGCGCCGCAGGTCGCACGGGTCGCCGAGACGGTCGCGCAGCGCGGCCGGACGCCCGTCCAGCCGCCTGGCCGCGTATTCGTGCGCGGCCGCCTCACCGGTGTCGATGCCGTCGAAGTAACGGCCCCGGGTAAACCCCAGCCGGGGGGCCGGCCCGGCCAGCCCGGCTTCGGTCAGCCGGTAGGTGGAACGGTTCTCGAACAGGGCCGGGGCCGCCAGCTCCCGGACCGCGTCCGAGTACCTCAGGTAACGGGTCCCATCTGGCCGGCTGGGCAGGATCGGCGCCGCACCATCGCGGTACGGCGCCACCGCCGGAACGCCGTCGCCCGGTGAGAAGTCCAGCCCGATGTCCTGGATCGGGACCGGGCGGGCGGGCTGCCAGCCGGGGACCGCGAGCAAGGGGGTGCCGGCCAGCGTGCTCCGCAGGGGCTGCTCACCGGCGGCCGCCAGCGTCAGCTCGTGCCGGTGCTGCTGCAGGTACGACCGCACCCGGAGCCAGTCGCGCTGCCCGGGGGTCAGCTCGCCGGGCCGCTGGCTCACTAACCGGCCGGCTTTGGGTAAGGCACTGAATATCCCTCGTCGCGCGTTTGGGCTGAGCATGGCCGGATATCAGGCGATGAACATGGCTATCGCGATGTACTGACAGGTCGCGGCGGCACAGACGAAAACGTGAAAGACCTCGTGGTAGCCGAAGACCGACGGATACGGGTCGGGCCGGCGGCGGCGGTAGGACAGGGCCCCGGCGGTGTAGCAGGCCTCCGGCGAGCATCAGCGCTCCCGCCGCGACACCGGAATGCAGCCACACCGCGGGCAGCGCGAGAGCGCCGACCCAGCCGAGCCCGACAAACGTCGAGCCGACCAGGAGCTCGGGCGCACCCATCCAGACCATGTGGATGGCACCCGCCGCCAGCGTCAGCGCCCACATCACGATCAGGCAGGAAATCCGGAAGCTGCCGCGGGTCGCGAGCAGGAAGGCCGGAGTGGCCGTGCCGGCGATGAGAAGGAAGATCATCGCGTGATCCAGGCGCTGCAGGCGCCGCCGCCACGCCTCGGTCCAGTCACCACGGTGGTACAGTGCGCTGACCCCGAACATCGCGCTCACACTGACCGTGAAGATGGCCAGCGCCGCGACCCGCACGGCGCCGTGGGCCCGGGCCAGCGTCAGGGTGCCGAGCACCAGCGAAGCTTCGAAGCAGGCCAGGTGCAGCCAGCCGCGCAGCAGCGGCTTGGCGGGAGGAACTTGGCAGTGGACACCAGCGGATGGCGTCTGGACCGTCAGCGGCAGCAGGGGCTCAGCGGCCGCTTCGTCCATTCAGAGCTTGGTCAGTTTCGCGAACGGCCACATGATCCGTACCTGACGTGAACCGAAGTCGACGACCAAGGCAGAGTCATCCTCGATCAGGATGACCCGGCCGAGCCCGTACTTGTCGTGGCTCACCTGGTCCTGTACGGCATACTGCTCCACCGGTGGGTCCGCAGGCCTGTTATTGAAGGGGCTATCTGGCAGGAAGCGTCGGTTCGCGGCGCGGGCAGGCTTCATCACTACTAGTATGCGCCTTCCCGGCGATTTCCGGCTCGTTTCTGCGTCCTCAGTACTTCCCGTCTTGCCGGGCGGCCTTCCGGGACGTGCCCCGGCGCATCAGCATGACCGGCCGGGGGATCCGCCGAGCGGGACGCGGATCGCGACGCGGATGGTGACCGTATGCTGGGCGGCCACGGGCGCCATCCGGGTGTACAGCACGGTCGCAGTTTGTGACGACACCGATTAAATCTTGCTCATGGGCCCGCCTGTCAACTCCTGATGGGGCAGAATAAGCCCTGCCGTAAGGCGGCCGGGCAACTATCGTGGCATCTCCCGTTGCCTGATGCGACTCATGGCAAGGATTCTGTGTGACAAACAGGAACGAAGCCGTATTGCCTGCTGCGACCCAGATCGAGGCGGGCGGCACTGCCGTCCCGGCTGGGTCCCGCCTCGACCGGGCCGTCGGGGCCACCGTTGACCCGCCGCGCAGGAACTGGCTGTTCGCTTTGCTGCTTGTGGCCGGCTGGCTGGTCCAGGCCGGGCTGCGCGCCTGGTTTAGCCGCACGCAGGTGCTGCCGCTGGACAATCCCGACGAAACCGCGTACCTGATCGCGGCCCGGGTCCTCGCGGGCGGGCCAGCGGCCGACTTTTCCGGCGCGACGCTGTACCAGGGCGGCTATCCGCTTCTGATCACGCCGGTGTACTGGTTCACGCACAGCCCCACCACCGTGTACCACGCCGTGCTGCTGATCAATGCGGCAATCAGCGCCCTCGTGATGCCGCTCGGCTACCTGCTCTGCCGCCGGCTCGGGCTCGGCGTCCCGGCCGCCTATGGCGTCGCCATGGTCGCGGCGCTGCTGCCCGCCGGGCTCTTCTACAGCGAGTACGCGATATCCGACGCTATTTTTCCTGTGGTCACGCTGGCCTGGCTGGTGGCCACCCATAGCTGGCTGACGGCCACCTCGCCGCGAGCGCGGTACGCGACGGCCGTCGGTGCCGCCGCGGTGTCCGGCTATGCCTACGCGGTGCATTCCCGGGGCCAGATACTGCTGGCCGGCTTCGTCGTCGTGGGTGTCTTCTTCGCCTGGCGCCGGCCCGCCGCCCGCGGCAGCGCGGTCGCGGCCGCGGTGACCGCGGTGGTGACCGCCGGCGCAGGCTGGGCCCTGGACCGCTATCTGGTCTCCGCCCTTTACCCGCAGGGCGCGCACGGCCTTTCCGGCTCGCTGGTGAGCACACTGACCAGTTCGTACGGAGCCATCCACGTGAGCGAGATGGCGGGCGGCCAGTTGTGGCGGCTGGTGCTTGACAGCTGGGGTATCGCCGGGATCGGCATGGTCGCCGCGGTGGCCGTCGCCGTGCGGGGGGGTCTCGGGGGGTCGTCCCCCCTGGCCGGTACTGCGCGGGGGGGTCTCGGGGGGTCGTCCCCCCTGGCCGGTACTGCGCGCCGCGGCGCACGGACCGACCTGCGGGTCATGGCGGCGCTATCGGTCGGGGTCACCGTCCTGATCGCCTGCGCCGCGCCGGCCGCGCTGGGCCCCCACCAGCCGCTGACCTGGGTTTCCGGGCGCTACCTGGACGGCATGATCGTCGTGTTCTTCCTGATCGGCGCCGTGGTGCTGCTGCGGGCGACGGCCAGGCAGCTCCTCGTATGCGCCGCCTGCGTCGCCGGCTTCACCATAGTGGCCGCGGTGACGGTGGCCGTGTACGCCGGAAGGTCCCTGCCCACGGGGCCGGGGAGGGCGTTTCCCTACGGCGTGCTGGGCGTGCTGACCCAGGACTGGAGTCAGGCCAGCGTCATGGGAGCGACGGCGGCCGCGCTGGCCCTGCTCCTGTTGTGGGTCCTGCTCGCACTCCTCGCGCGCCGCATGCCGGAACTGACCTGCCTCCTGGGCATCGCGGCAGCGGCGGTGAGCCTGGTGGCCGTGGCCCAGCTCACGGCCCATTGCTCGGTGGCCGACAGCGCGCGGGCCAAGGCGGCGGGCATGAGGGAGATGGCGGCCGCCGGCGGCCTGAAACCGGGTGAGCAGATCGCCATCACCTCCAACGTCAGCGGGATTATGCGGATCGTGCAGGGGTTCGAAGTGACGTCGACGAAGGTGCAGCCGTTCAATTCCTTCTGCCAGCCGCCGCCGGCCGACGTGACCGTGATCGATGCGGCCTGGCCGACCAGGCAACCCGTCCAGTCCAGCTGGCCGGACGCCCCGCCCAGCTGGCGGGTCGTCGCGGTCAACCGGACCGGCGGCTGGGTCGTCTGGCGTAGGTCAAGCGGGACAGCCGCGCCGGGCATGATGGGCATCGGCCAGTGCACGAACCCCGACGCACTGGTCTCGATGGCCGGCCTGTTCGCGCCGGCCCAGCCGTGACTGGCCGCGAGGATTCCAGCTAACCAAGCACTGCCTGCACTCAAGCACTGCCTGCACTCAAGCACTGCCTGCACTCAAGCACTCCCGGCTCGCAATTCTGGCTGATCTTG
>Ga0224557_1000289_pt1 | contig 57102 bp, 45 predicted proteins | sample 714S31014metaG_FD_180677 | JGI IMG/M metagenome (GOLD analysis project Ga0224557, IMG submission 180677) | Peat soil microbial communities from Stordalen Mire, Sweden - 717 S3 10-14 | ecosystem: Environmental > Terrestrial > Soil > Wetlands > Peat | place: Sweden: Norrbotten County, Stordalen...
GGGAAAAAACAGGTGGCGGACTGAAAAAATGAGTTGCAAAACTATGAAGCAAAACGAAAATGAGCAAAATTACAAAAAAACAGTCCACGCCGGTCGTGGGCGAGAAACCAAATGGGAAATCCCAGGTTGATACCCTTTCCCGGTGAAATCAGTGCAAAGATAGAGGCAGGGTCGCCTCGCCGAGGCGACCGGACGTATGTGGCCATGCGTCCCTGCCTTAATTTGGCAAGGAATACGTCGGTGACGTGTTTGTTTGTGCGGACGGCTGGGCCAGCCGTCCCTACCTGATTTGCAAAAGACTGCTTGCAACGAAATAACGGCATCTATGATTTCGTGGCGATCATGAAGTTGAAACGAAAGCCATTAGTTTCCCAAGGTTCCTTGTCCCGCATGCTTCAAGCCGCCGAGCAGGCCTGGAAAGCCAAGGATTTTCAAACAAACATCGAGCTTCTGGAGCGCGCCAGCCGGTTTGATCCGGCCAATTCCGGCATCCTGCTCCAGTTGGGCCGCATGCATGGGCTGCGCTACGATTATGCGAGTGCCGAACGCTGCTTTGAAAGAGCGGTGGGCGTCGCCCCACAAAAAACGGAAGCCCTGGCTTTGGCGGGAATAAACAGCCGCGATTTTCGCAACCCGGAAATAGCCGTGCGTTATTTCCAGCGCGCCGTCGCACAAAAAAATGCCGCGCCGGAAATGCTTGCCGATCTGGCCGAATTATACGAGCGCCTCCGCCGCGTGGAAGATGCCGATCAGTTGATCGAGCGGGCTTTGCAATTGAGTGGCAGTTGCGCCCTGGCACTGCTGGGTCGCGCCCGCCTGGACCGTCAACGGGGACATCTGGACAAGGCGGAAAAGCTTCTCCGCGCCTTTCCGGCCGATGCTGATCGCATCATTCGCGTGCGCGCCAGGTATGAATTGGGCGGGATTCTTGACCGCCAGGGACGTTACGATGAAGCGATGACCGCGTTTCTCGAAGCCAAGGCGATCCTGAAACCGGACGCCGCGCTGTTTGCCGCCGATTTGTCAACCCTGCACGCCCGCTTAAAAACGCTGGCGGAAAGCTTCTCCACGGACATATTTCAGCGCTGGTTTGATTTTGGCCAAAACCTCCAACCCCCCCGCCGGCTGGCACTCCTCGGAGGCCATCCCCGTTCCGGCACGACGCTGCTGGAGCAGGTTTTAGACTCGCACCCGGACATTGTCTCGGCGGAAGAGACGGAGATTTTTCACGATGAATCGTACCTCCAACTCACCCGGGATTTGCCGCCAAACGCGCTCATGCTTCCGGTTCTGGAGGCGGCGCCCGCCGCCGCATTGCAGCAGGCCCGCGCCACCTATTTCCGCTTCATGGAATTGTCCCTGGGCCAACCCATCGGTGAACGGCTGCTGATTGATAAAAATCCATCGCTGACCTTTTTGATTCCCGCGCTCATTCGCGTGTTTCCGGAAATTAAACTGCTCGTAACCTTGCGTGATCCGCGCGATGTGTGTTTGAGCTGCTTCATGCAGCCGTTTTTTCAGTTGGGCCAGACCAATTCGGCTTATTTGACGCTGGAAGGCACCGCTGAAGAATACCTGTCGGTAATGGGCGTGTGGCGGGCGATTGCCCCGTTGATGAAAAATCCCTTCCTGGAAGTCCGCTACGAAGACATGGTGGACGACCTGGAAGCGGTGGCGCGGCGGACACTGGATTTTCTCGGCGTGCCGTGGGACGCCAAGGTGCTGGGATTTGACGAACATGCCCGGCAAAAAGTGGTGCGCTCGCCCACTTATGCCGACGTGGCCAAACCGGTCTTCAAAACCGCCGTTGGCCGCTGGCGGAATTACCAGAAATACCTGGAACCGCATCTGTCCAAGCTGGAACCGTTTGCCAAGGCGTTTGGGTATGAGTAGTTAAGTGGTTGAGGGTTGAGGGTTGAGGGTTGAAAGTAGTTAAGCCGGATCCATGCAGAAGATTTTTAATGCAAAGACGCCAAGGGGCAAAGACGCAAGAGTTGAGTAGTTGAGGGTAGGGTCGCCTCGCCGAGGCGACCGGACGCGCGGGCCGCGCGTCCCTACCTGGTTTTTGAGGGTAGGGGCGCCTCGCCGAGGCGACCGGACGCATGGGGCCATGCGTCCCTACCTTAATTTGGCGCGCGTCCCTGCCTGATAAAGGCAAAACAAGAGCCGCTCCGAAGAGCGGCTCCTGTGAGATAACTAAATCAACCAAACCTGCGATCAGGCCTGTTTGCGACGGAACGCCAAGAGCGACAGACCGCCCAAAATGCCCAACGCCAGCGTCGTGGGTTCAGGGATGATAGCCATAATTATATCACCAGGCATGGCGGTGAAGCCCCCTGGGATCTCTAGTCCAGTCGCGATTGCTGATGCCGGCTCAGTCCAAATCAGTGAGCCATTGAGAGAGGTGTCATAAGTGCCACCAGAATAGGGGCCGGAAGCAACCCAAGCCAGAATGTCAAAGGTGACTGGACCTCCAGTATATCCGGTAAGCGTTACATTTGGGCCGATAAACCAGCCTGTGATATTATCACCAATACCATTGTCAGGCTGACTCCAAGTAGCACTTATCGCAGTGACGCTGGACGGAATGAGCGTAAACCCGCTTGTAACCCCGCTACATTAGCCCAGCCAAGCTCAACATCCACATTGGCGCCAACTTGGGTGCCCTGCAAGGCGCAAGGTCCATAAACCACAGCATAAAACGGAGTGGCATTGTAATTTGAGAAGAAGATATATCCGTCACCACAGAACGCAGTCATGCTGGCGGTGACTCCAAGAATTGCCAGTACCAATGATTTTTTCATGATGGATTATCTCCTGATTTTATCTTGTTCACTTTTCACAGGTTGATTTAACCCAAAATGGAATTGGGTTGGCCGGCAACGGCCTGCCGTACTGACATGAATTTTACACTTTTTGAAAAAGGAATGGAAGAAAAAAAGTAATGGATCATTTTCATTGGGCGCTTGCCGCACACTGTCCCCTGAAGTAAGCGGGCGTTTCGTTTGGAGTTCCGTGTTAACGCGGCAAAGGGTGGCGAATGCTCCGAGCCGCCTGAAGGCGGAACTCCAAACGGGGGCAATGCGTGACGACAGAAAACGGGCGGGCGGGAACATTGCGCTGGGAATATCGGACGGACGGCTCGGCGAGCCGTCCCTACCTGGTTTTGAGGGTAGGGTCGCCTCGCCGAGGCGACCGGACGCATGAGGCCATGCGTCCCTACCTTAATTTGGCCGCGCGTCCCTACCTGATTTGTGCGGACGGCTGGGCCAGCCGTCCCTACCTAGTTTTGGTTTTGGTAGGATCGCCTCGCCGAGGCGACCGGACGCATGGGGCCATGCGTCCCTACCTGATTTGTGCGGACGGCTGGGCCAGCCATCCCTACCTGGTTTTGGGGGTAGGGTCGCCTCGCCGAGGCGACCGGACGCATGGGGCCATGCGTCCCTACCTGATTTGTGCGGACGGCTCGGCGAGCCGTCCCTACCTGATAAAGGCAAAAAAAGAGCCGCTCCGAAGAGCGGCTCCTGTGAGATACCGAAATCAACCAAACCTACGATTAGGCCTGTTTGCGGCGGAACGCCAAGAGCGCCAGACCGCCCAACCCGGCCAACGCCAGCGTCGTGGGTTCGGGAACCGGCGCAACGATAACTACATCGCCAGGCATAGCAGTAAAGTATCCTGCTGGAGATAGCCCGCTCGGAATTGACGGCTCGGTCCAAACCAGTGAACCACCCCAACCTAGGCCAGCATTCGGACCGGAAGCAACCGTAGCCAGAATTTCAAAGCTAATTGGACCTGCCGAATAACCTACAAGTGCAAGAGTCGGACCTTGGAACCATCCCCCAATAGGAGAGCCAACACCATCGTCAGGCTGGGTCAAAGTACCATTTACCGCAGTTATACTGGACGGAACGAGCGTAAACCCACTTGTAACTGTACCAAGCGCCCAGCCAAGCTCAACATTCACGTTGGCGCCAGCAGCAGTGCCCGCCAAGCCGGCAGGAATATGCTGCGCCGTAGTTCCATATACCACGGCATAATATGGCGATGCTCCATAATTATTGAAAATTACGTTTCCCTGACCATAGGAAGAAATGGCCATACCGATCACGCCTGCTGCTCCGAGGACTGCTGCTAATGTTTTTCTTTTCATATTAATATGTATTTGGTTGTTTCTGGTTGTTAGTTTGAGATTACTTTCATCAAATTATAAGTTATTAAATCAGTTTAAATCAAAATGGTGCGTATTGTACCCAATTAGTAGCTGTCTTTGAACTCACGAAAACGCCTTGACCCACGGTTAAAGTCAGATTCGGCGTCCAAACTCCACCAGCTTTTTGTGAAGATGTGAACCCGCTACCAGTATAAACTTGAACTGTTGATTTATTGGGCAGTGTCGGACCGAGATTCAAAGTGGTATCGTTCAAGTCTCCAGCCACTGGAATTTGAGCGCCCACCAACTCATACGTGCCGGCAGGAAACGCATTAACGTTGGTTGCCGAACCACCACTTGGGGCAACAACAGTGCCTACAAATGTAATATTGGTGGCAGTTTTGGCACTAACAAAAAAGCCGGTTCCTACAGGAATGGACAAATCAGGCGTCCAGACCCCACCAGCCTTTTGTGAAGATGTAAAGCCAGTACCATTCCAAATTTGAATTGTCGATTTGTTAGGCAAAGCCTGTCCCAAGCTGGTGGTTGTATTCGTGCCGTCATCCAATGGGTTGGACAGCAAAACATACGTAACAGCCGGACAACTGACGTTGACATAGCCGACGACGTTTTGTGAATAGGTTTGCGCCATCGAAATACCGGCGCTAACTGCCAGAGCGGCAGCCGCAATAAGTAGTGTTTTAGTTCTCATATGTTTCTGTTTTTGTTCTATTGTTACCGTGTGTGCCAACAATATCTCAAAGTAGCAAGGGGAAGTCAATTGTTTTTTAAAGTTATTTTGAACGTATTTCGGACAGGCAAAGCCCCTGTCAATAAGCGGTTTAGACATAAAACGCACATAATGGATGTGGCGAATTCGCGTAAATCCGCGTAAAGTCGCTCACGCGACCACGCGGCGGGCGCAACTTGACACAACCGCCATTTTTCTCCCTCTCCGCCAACGGAGTTGGGGGAGAGGGCCGGGGAGAGGTGGCGCGGTTAAAATGGTTGAGGGTTGTTGGTTGCGGGTTGAGGGTGAAAAAACAGCCGCCGGGACGTCAGCCTTCGCTTTGAAGCTTCGGCGCGACAGGCCGGCGCTCCCAGGAGGTTCATGGGCAGGTAGCGCGTGATAAATTCAAAATCCCCTCGCCCCGACCCCGTAAAGGGGCGTGGCCGCGTGGCGAAGCTTTACGCGGCTTTACCCGCCCTCTCCCCGCTCAGGCGGGGCGAGGGAGTTGATGGTGGTGTCAAGTTGCGGCCTCCCCCGGCCACCCATATACTATATGCAGACATTTCGCCGGCCAAAATTGTGGAATGGTTGATCCTCCGTCGCGCAAGCGCTATGGAGGACGGGGGGTTGAGGGTGGGAACCTCGTAAAACGGCATGTCCGGCCAAACGAGCTTGACTCAACATTATTTTATGGGAAGTTTCCCATATGACAACGGTAGCCAAAGCGGATAAGAGCCGGTTGACCATTCGCGGACTGGTGGACGGAGATCAATACATTGTGCGCGAACAGCCCGGCGGCTGGTTCATTACGCCCGAAAAAAAACACCGGGTAAAAAAAAGCGGCATGAGTGCGGAGGCCTTCGCCCGGATCTACCGTTCCCGCACTCCTTTGGACACGGCCACCGCGGCTGAAATTTCCGCCAACCTCGCCGCCACGGACAAAGCCCAATGAGAATCCTGATTGACACTTCATTGCTGGTGGAGGGTGAACGCCGGAATTTTGATCTGGGCGAATGGGTGGCCGCCGCCCGGCATGAAGTTTTTATTTGTGATGCGACGGTGGCGGAATACCTCGCGGGCAAGCCGTTGAAAGACGCGGGAAAGGAGCAACGCTGGAAGATTTATTGGGAATCGTTCGTTTCGCTTTTGGAGTCCGTCCCACTGGATCATCAGGTCTGTGAAAAAGCCGGGGAGCTGCTGGCGGATGCCCGCCGCAGGGGAAAAACCATGCCGCTCGGCGACGGCTTCCATGCCGCAGTCGCGGCGTTGGAAGATTTGACCGTCGCCACGGTTGACGTTGACCACTTCAAAGCCCTCGGGGTCCGCGCCGTCAACCCGCTAAAATAATTTCCCGCGCGGGTCCGCACCCAATTTCTTGCCGGAGGGGCGAGTTACACGAGTCCCCATTTCCAGAGGCGTTCGATGAGTCAGTGGCTTGTGCAACCCGCCCCGCCGATATTTTTTTCGCGGGGTCCGGTTTTTGCGGCCATTCCGTTGCGCTGGCCGGTCGGGAGCCGAAAGCCGAAAGCCGCCGGCGGGACGCCAGCGCTCCCAGGAACTTGTTTATCCGTGTCATCCGCGTAATCCGCGGTTCTTATTTCGGTTTCCGGGTTTAGTTATCTCACAGGAGCCGCTTTTCGGAGCGGCTCTTTTTTTACTTTATCAGGTAGGGACGCATGGCCACATGCGTCCGGTCGCCTCGGCGAGGCGACCCTACCCTCAACTACTCAACCCTTGCGTCTTTGCCCCTTGGCGTCTTTGCGTTAATTTCATCTCCCCCGGCTGAATAGATCCAGTTTGGGAGCGCCGGCCTGTCGCGTTGGCCGGTCGGGAGCCGAAAGCCGAAACCCGCCGGCGGGACGCCAGCGCTCCCAGGAACTTGTTTATCCGTGTCATCCGCGTAATCCGCGGTTCTTATTTCGGTTTCCGGGTTTAGTTATCTCACAGGAGCCGCTTTTCGGAGCGGCTCTTTTTTTACTTTATCAGGTAGGGACGCATGGCCACATGCGTCCGGTCGCCTCGGCGAGGCGACCCTACCCTCAACTACTCAACCCTTGCGTCTTTGCCCCTTGGCGTCTTTGCGTTAATTTCATCTCCCCCGGCTGAATAGATCCAGTTTGGGAGCGCCGGCCTGTCGCGTTGGCCGGTCGGGAGCCGAAAGCCGAAACCCGCCGGCGGGACGCCAGCGCTCCCAGGAACTTGTTTATCCGTGTCATCCGCGTAATCCGCGGTTCTTATTTCGGTTTCCGGGTTTAGTTATCTCACAGGAGCCGCTTTTCGGAGCGGCTCTTTTTTTACTTTATCAGGTAGGGACGCATGGCCACATGCGTCCGGTCGCCTCGGCGAGGCGACCCTACCCTCAACTACTCAACCCTTGCGTCTTTGCCCCTTGGCGTCTTTGCGTTAATTTCATCTCCCCCGGCTGAATAGATCCAGTTTGGGAGCGCCGGCCTGTCGCGTTGGCCGGTCGGGAGCCGAAAGCCGAAACCCGCCGGCGGGACGCCAGCGCTCCCAGGAACTTGTTTATCCGTGTCATCCGCGTAATCCGCGGTTCTTATTTCGGTTTCCGGGTTTAGTTATCTCACAGGAGCCGCTTTTCGGAGCGGCTCTTTTTTTACTTTATCAGGTAGGGACGCATGGCCACATGCGTCCGGTCGCCTCGGCGAGGCGACCCTACCCTCAACTACTCAACCCTTGCGTCTTTGCCCCTTGGCGTCTTTGCGTTAATTTCATCTCCCCCGGTTGAATAGATCCAGTTTGGGAGCGCCCGGGTTCAAACCACAAATTCGTCCGGGGAAATCTCGCCCGGCCGGCTCTTTTCCAACCTAAACTGATTTCCCCAAAAATGGCAAACAAATGGCAATAATAGTCAAGCCCGCACCGGGGTTCCCCATTAACCTATAGTCAGGAAGATGTGCAGCATGTGCCAGATGCCAACGGCGCGGGCAGCGCGGACCAGCCGTAACCCCGGCTGGACCGGCCTGCTTGATTGATTTTTTTTGCCAACCCTGAAATACGTTTATGAACCAACGAGCTTTGAAAACGTACGTTTTTTATTGCTCCAACAATCTGGCCGCCGACGCGTTTGCCGGCCTGGGCCGCGGCCGGGAGGGCGACACCATCAAGACCATCAGCCTGCCCTGTTCCGGGAAGGTGGATGTTCCGTATTTGATCAAGGCGTTTGAAACCGGCGCGGACGGCGTGGCGATTGTGACCTGCCCCCGGAACGAGTGCCGCCATTTCGAGGGCAACCTGCGGGCGCACAAACGCGCCGAGGCCGTGGAATCGCTGCTGGAGGAAATTGGCATGGAGGCGGGCCGGATGGCGGTATTTGAGTGCGGGCAACAGGGCGTTGAACGGGTCCTTGGCGAAATCAAGCAGTTCATTGAACGGGTGAGGAACCTGCCCGCCGCACCCGCCCGCAGCGACGCCGCAAACAAACAGGAGTGTACGGTTGCATGAAACCAGACAGCAAACTCGCAAAAAAAATTGAGTCGGGAGATTTTATCGTCACCGCCGAGTGCGCGCCGGGCGCCACCGCGACCGGGGCCGCCACCGAAGCGGCCTTGAAATTCTTCAACGGCAAACTGGCGGCCGTCAACTTTCCCGACAACTCACACGGCGTGGCGATCTCATCGGTGGCCGCGGCGGTGGCGGCCATAAAACTGGGCGCCGAACCGATCCTCCAGATGGTCACCCGCGACCGGAACCGCATCGCCCTGCAGTCGGATTTGCTGGGCGCGGCCAGCCTGGGAATCAAGAATCTGCTGTGCATGTCCGGCTATCATCAGATGCTGATCGGTTGTCCGGAATCGGCCAATGTTTTTGACGTGGATTCGTCGCAATTTGTGGATCTGGCCACCCGGATGTCTGAAACCGGCGTCCTGGCCGACGGGACAAAATTTGACGGGCAATTTTCGATGCTGGTGGGGGCGGTGGCGAATCCGTTTCTGAGACCGATGGATCTCAACCTGTTCCGGCTCGGCATAAAAATCGAAGCCGGCGCACGGTTTATTCAGACCCACGCGGTGTTTGACCTCGAGGCCTTCACTCAATGGCTCGAGGGCGCCCGCAAGGAGGGTCTCGCCCAAAAGACGGCGATTTTGGCCGGGGTTTTTCCCCTGGGCAGCGCGGCGGAAGCCGAAAAGCTCCGGGACACGTACGCCGAATTTCGCATTCCGGACAAAATCATTGAACGGCTGAAAAAAGCGGGCGATGACGCGGCGCAGAAAAAGGAGGGCATCGCCATCTGCGCCGAAACCATCAAGCAGCTCAAGGCGCTCGAGGGATTGCGCGGGATCCACATTCTTTCGGGCGGCAAGGAGGCCTCGGTGCCGGAGATTCTGGCCGCCGCCGGACTGTAATTACCGGGAGAAATCATGCCGGAAAAATATCACATCCAGACCCAGCCGGTCCCGCCGCGGCGTCCGCGCATTGGCAAGCATGGCGTGGTGGACTGGCGCGAAGACTGCGCCCGGTGCCATAACTGCGTCAAAAAAGCCTGCGTCTATGACCGCTACAAACAGGAGGCGGAATACATCCGCAATCTCAGCGACGTGGACGCGTTGTTTTTTGAGTGCATGGGTTGTTTTTCCTGCGTGCAGAATTGCACGAAGGGCATTTTGTGCCTGTCCATCAATCCCGCCTACGAAAAACTCGGAAACAAATACTGGAAACCCGACATCATCAAAACGACGTGGGTTCAGGCTGAGACCGCGAAAATCCCGGTTTCCGGCGCGGGCTATCGCGGGCCGTTTTCCGGCCATGGTTTTGATTCCATGTGGACCGACATGTCGGAAATCGTCCGCCCCACCCGCGACGGCATTCATGGCCGCGAATACATCAGCACGTCGGTTGATATTGGCCGGAAGCCTTCGTACCTGTCGCTGAACGGGACCCAACCGGTTGCCGGCCTGCCGCCGCTGGTTTCGCTGCCGATGCCGTTGATCATTGATTTGAGTTCGCCGGCGCACACCCTGCCGAAGCTGGACGCGGCGATCGAACAGACCGCCGGCGACACCGGCTTGATCGCCATCATGGATTCGAGTTACCGGCCGATGGACGAGGCCAACCTCGAAAACATCGCGTTTTATCTGGGACCGGACAGTCCGCCGGTGCCGGACGCGATGCTGAGAAAGACCCGGCTGGTGGAAATTGCCGATGGCCCGGCGGTGGCGGAGCGCATCAAGGAAATCAAAAAGATTCATCCGCAAATCGTGGCCGCCATCCGCGTGGAACTGACTGCGGCGGGCATCGGGCGCGCCATCGAACTGGCCGGACTGGGCGAGGTCGAGGTGATTCACGTCGTGGCCGACGCCAACGGCAACGAGTTGACGGCGCAAAAGCCGCGGTTTTTGAAGGACATGCTCCGGCAGATTCACACCACGCTCATCGAGAAGGGCATCCGGGATGAAATCACGCTCATGGCCGGCGGCGGCATCGCTTTGCCGGAGCACATGGCCAAGGCCATCATCTGCGGCGCCGACCTGATCACCATCAACCTGCCGCTGTTGGTCGCGCTGGAATGTCATCTCTGCGACAGTTGCCGGCCCGGCACGCCCTGCCCCGCCCGGCTGGAGAAGATTGATTTCAAATACGCCGTGGGCCGGATGACCAATTTGATTGCCGCGTGGCACGACCAGTTGATCGAGCTGATGGGCGCCATGGGCATGCGCGAGGCCCGCCGCCTGCGCGGCGACGTCGGCCGCGCCATGTTCTTCGAGAACCTGGAGGAGGAAACCTTCGGCAAACTTTTCGGCGCCAGAAAGGCAGGGCTATGAACACGTTGCCTGAAAATACGCTGAAGACGCGCGTGCCGCAGGAGGAAGTGGAACGGGTGGTCAAACCCGCGCCGTCCCGCTATCGCAACGAGATCGCCAAGTACATCGTCCATCGCAGCCTGGACTGCGAACGCTGCGGCAAGTGCCTGGAGGTTTGCACCCATGGCGTCCATGTGCGAAAACCCGGGTTTGAATATTTCGGTGAGCCAAATCATCACCTGTGCATCGGACCGGCCTGCGCGAAAAACGGGCATTATTGCGTGGCCCAGTGCCCCAAACAGGCGCTGCAAATCCGGGAAAATCCCATGTACCGGGCGCTCGGTGATTGCCGCTGGTCGGCGGATTTGATCCTGGCGACGTGGAAAATGGCCGAGACCGGCGAGGCGCCCTCTGACGAATACGATTTCAATTATGAGTGCGGCGATTCCGGCGGCGGCTTCGACAAGCTCCGGTTCAAATTCCCCAAACAGCCGCCGATAAAACTCGACGCGGACCAGATTGACACCAGCATATCGCTGAACAAACGCAAAGATGGCCGGCCCGAAATCAAAATTGACGTCCCCTGGTATGGCGGCGGCATGTCGTTCGGGTCGGTCAGCAATGTGACCCAATTGTCCAAGGCCCGCGCGGCCGTGGCGTGGAACACGTTCACCTGCACCGGCGAAGGCGGATACATGGAACGCATGCGGCCATATGACGACCATATGATTACGCAGGTCGCCACGGGCCTCTTCGGTGTGCGCGAGGAAACCATCCAGCGGGTGCCGATTGTGGAATTCAAATATGCCCAGGGCGCCAAGCCCGGTCTGGGCGGCCACCTGCTCGGCGATAAAAACACCCCGGCCGTCGCCAGAATGCGCGAGACCGTCCTCGGCATTTCGCTGTTTTCACCGTTCCCGTTCCATAGCGTCTATTCCATCGAAGACCACATGAAACACATTGACTGGGTCAAGCATGTGAACCGGCGCGCCTTGATTTCAACGAAGGTTTCCACCCCGACGGACGTGGACATGGTCGCCGTGGGCAGCTATTCCGCCGGCACGCACATTGTCCACATTGACGGCGGCTATGGCGGGACCGGCGCGGCGCCGGACATCGCCAAGAAGAACATCGCCATGCCCATCGAATACGCCATCGGCAAGGTGCATAATTTCCTCACGGATGAAGGCGTCCGCGACAAGATGACGCTCATCGCCAGCGGGGGAATCCGCTCGGCCCACGACATCGCCAAGGCCATCGCCCTGGGCGCGGATGGCGTGGTCGTCGGAACGGCGGAACTGGTCGCGCTGGGATGCGTGCGGTGCAGCCTGTGCGCGAGCGGACGGGGTTGCCCGCGCGGCATTGCCACCACCGATCCCGAGCTTTGCGGGAAAATGGATTTGGACTGGGGCACCCAGCGGCTGGTCAATCTTTACAGCGCCTGGCGCAAGACGCTGGTCGGCATTTTGCAGCGTCTCGGTCTGCGCAGCGTCGCCGAATTGCGCGGACGCACCGATCTTTTGATGCATTTGGATTACACCAATGACATCCGTTAACAAAATCAACAATGGTAGGGACATCGCGCTGCGATGTCCCCGCCCGCGCAACAGCGGGCGGAACGAATCGCCCACAATGTGCGGATTCGGCCTATGCATTGCGCCGCTGAACGCAGCGCGGACGGCGCAGCGCGCCGTCCCTACCAGGTTCTGGAATTTGATGCGCGACAATTTGTCATGAACAGTGAACTGATAAAACGGCTGGCCGGTTCGAGAAAACAACTGGCCGAAAGCCTCAACTATAACCCGCTTCTGAAAAAAGAGGCGGAGGAAGGCGGTTGCGGCGTGGTCGGTTTCTGCTGCAGCGAGCCGGTGGCGGGCCGGCATATTTACGAACCGTCGCGCCAGATGCACAACCGCGGCAACGGCAAGGGCGGCGGCATCGCGGCGGTGGGACTCGTTCCGGAACAGCTCGGCGTCAGCCGGGAGGTGCTCGACAGCCATTTCCTGCTGCACGTGGCGTTCATTGACACGAAGGTGCGGCCGGAAATCGAGGCGCAATTCATCAAGCCGTTCTTCGACATCGCCGCCTCCGCGAAGCTCGACAAGGTTGATGACTGGAAATCCGTGCCGGGCCTGGAAGTGTTGCCGCCGGATGTCTGCCGTTATTTTGTCCGCGTCAAGCCGCTGGTGCTCGATGAGTTCATCGCGAAGAACCATCTGCAACAACTCGACCGCGACGAGGCGGAGGATGAATTCGTCAACCAGAACAGCTTCAGCCTCAACCAAAAATACTACGCGTCGCTGGGCGAAAAACGGGCCTTCGTGCTCTCGCATGGCCGGGACATCATGATTCTCAAGGTGGTCGGTTATGCCGAAGCCATCGTGAAGTATTACAAAATCGAGGAGCTGTGCGCCCACGAATGGATTGCCCACCAGCGCTTTCCCACCAAGGGCCGCGTCTGGCATCCCGGCGGCGCGCATCCGTTTGCGGCCATTGACATGGCGCTGGTGCATAACGGCGATTTCGCCAATTACCATTCGGTGACCGAATATCTCAAGCAGCGCCATATCTATCCGCAGTTCCTCACCGACACGGAAGTGTCCGCGCTGTTGTTCGACCTGCTCACCCGCACCTACCATTATCCGCTGGAATACATCATCGAGGCGCTCGCGCCCACCACGGAACTGGACTTTGACCGGCTCGATCCGGAGAAGCAGAAGATTTACCGGGCCATCCAGGCCACCCACATCCACGGCTCGCCCGATGGCCCGTGGTTTTTCATCATCGCCCGCAACCTGGCCCGCCAGAAACAATTCCAGTTGATGGGCATCACCGACACCGCGATGCTCCGGCCCCAGGTGTTTGCCTTCTGCGATGGCGAAGTCCAGGTGGGTTTGATTGGCTCGGAAAAACAGGCCATTGACGCCACGCTGTTGAGTCTCTCGAAGGATGACAAACGCATCTGCCCCGTGGCGGACCGCTACTGGAACGCGCGCGGCGGCAGTCACAACGACGGCGGAGCGTTCATCTTCAATCTGCAAAAAAATCCGGCCGGCAAAATCCGGATTACCTGCACGGACAAATTCGGCAAACCGGTTCCCATGCCGGGAGGGACCGAGGCCTGCGATTTTTCGAAGGGTGGCACAGGCCTCCGGCCTGTACCGTCGGGCGACTCGCCCGACGGAATGGAACAAATCGTTAATGAAAAACTGGCTGCCGGCAACAGCCTGGCGGCGTTCGAGTGGGTGCGCGACCAGCTTCCGAAATGGACCTACGACGAATTCCGCGCAGCGTGCCGGCAGATGGTTGATGCGGCGAAAGATGCCTCCCGGACGGCGATGGCCATCGAGGTCTTTGCGCTGCTCAACGACCGGCGCTACTCGACCGGCTCCAAGAAACGCAGCCACGTTCTGCATGTCATCCACACGGAGTTGAGCCGGTTGCTCGGCAGCCTCCCCAACATCGGCTCGAAGGATGCCGGCAAGAGCGCGTTCCGGCTCATTGATTTCGCGACGCGCGGCAGCCTGCGTCCGCCGCAGGAGAACGAAACCACGCTGGTCATTGACGCCGCGAATTTTGCGCCGGAAGGCAGCAACTGCGACGCGGAACTGCTGGTGGACGCGTTCATGAAGGGCTGGCGGCATTTCATCAGCTTTAATTGCATTGGCCAGCGTTACATCGGCTGCGGCCTCGGCCCGGAAACCGGCGATGTGACCATCGAGGTTTATGGCAGCAGCGGCGATTATCTGGGTTCCGGCATTGATGGGCTGGCCATCACGGTGCATGGCAATGCCCAGGACCAGTTGGGCCAGATCACCAAAGAGGGAAAAATGGTCGTCCATGGCGACGTGGGCCAGACATTCATGTACGGCGCCAAAGGCGGCGTGGTCTATGTGCTCGGCAACGCGGCCGGCCGGCCGCTCATCAATTCCGTCGGCAAACCCCGGGTGGTCATCAATGGCACCTGCCTCGACTTTCTGGCCGAGTCCTTCATGGCCGGCGACCCAAATCACGGCGGCGGTTTCGTGATCTTGAACGGCGTCAAATTCGATGACGAAGGAAAACTGGTTCCCCTGCCCGAGCCGTATCCGGGCAGCAATCTGTTCTCGCTGGCTTCGGGCGGCGCGATTTTTGTCCGCGACCCCGGCAAGACCATGGTGGATCAGCAGTTGAACGGCGGCAAGTTCGCCCGGGTGACCGCCGCGGACTGGGAATTGATCCTGCCGTACCTCGAGGAGAACCAGAGACTTTTCGGAATAACCGTCGGGCAGCTTTTGACGGTGAACGGCCAGCAGCGCAAACCCGCGCAGGTCTATCGCAAGGTTGTTCCCGGCAATATCAAGGCCATTGTCACGGAGGACACCGACGATGTCGCAGCCGAGGAGCTGGTTGGAGATCTGGCCGCGAAATAGCGGAAGAGAATCACGTGATAACCATCAAAAATAAAAAGAACGGACCGGGCCTGAAGAGCGCCGTCGAAGAGATTTCCGGCGTGGATATCAGCGTCTGCTTCCAATGCAAGAAATGCTCCAGCGGTTGTCCGGTGGCCAAACTCACCAAGTCCCGCCCTTCGGAAATCATGCGGCAACTGCATCTGGGCGCCGGCAATGAACTGCTTGAAAACGATCTCGTCTGGATGTGCGCCTCGTGCGAAACCTGTTCCGCCCGCTGCCCGATGGGCATTGATGTGGCGGCGGTCATTGACGCGTTGCGCCGGCTGGCCCTGGAACGAGGGGCCTCGAAGCAAAAAGGCAATGTGTCGCTGTTCAACCGCGCCTTTTTGAAAACAGTCGAGACCTTTGGCCGCAGTTACGAGATCGGGATGATCACCGCCTACAAAATCGGCACGATGAAATTGATGAACGACACGGAAAAATTCCCGGCCATGTTGAAGAAGGGAAAAATCGCCTTGCTGCCGCCCCGGGGCGGCGACCGGAAGACCGTGAAACGCATTTTCAGGAAATTTAAAGAAAGCAAAGGGGCCCAAGCATGAGATACGCCTATTATCCCGGATGCTCGGCTGAATCCACGGCCCGTGACATGCACCAGTCCACGCTGGCCGTTGCCCGGGCACTGGGAATTGATCTGGTTGAACCCAAAGGCTGGACCTGCTGCGGCGCCACCGCCGGACACCAGACCGACCGGCTGCTGGCCGTGTCCCTGCCCGCCGCCAACCTGACCAAGGTCCAGGACCTGAAGCTGGACATGATGGTTAATTGCGCCGCCTGCTACAACCGGATGAAGGTGGCCAACCACGAAATTTCGTCCCATCCCACCGTCCGCAAGGGCGTCCGCGAAGCGTTGGACCGGGATTATGACGGTTCGGTCAAGGTGCGGCACCTGCTTGAAGTGCTCCTGGAAGATGTCGGCCTGCCGGCCATCAAGCGGGCGGTCAAACGTCCGTTGAACGGTCTCAAGGTGGCCTGCTACTACGGCTGCCTGCTGGTCCGTCCGCCCAAGATTTTAAAATTTGATGACCCGGAAAATCCAACGTCGCTCGACCGGCTGGTCACCGCCATGGGCGGCACGAGCCTGGAATGGCCGTCCAAGGTCGAATGTTGCGGCGGCGGCCTGTCGCTGTCGCGGACGGACGTGGTGGTCGAGCTTACGGGGTCAATCATTGACATGGCGGCCAGCGTGGGCGCGGATTGCATCGCCGTCAGTTGCCCCATGTGCCAGGTCAATCTCGATTTGCGGCAGCAGGACATCAACAAACAGACCGGCAAGAATTATCAAATTCCGATTGTCTATATCACCCAGTTGCTCGGCCTTTGCCTCGGCATCGGTCCCGGCGAACTCGGGTTCAACAAGCTGATGGTCCCGGCGGCCAACGTTTTGGAGAAGGTAAATGAACGCGCATAAAACAATCGTCATCGCCCTCCAGCGACTGGTAGGGACGGCGCGCTGCGCTGTCCGCGCCGCGTTCAGCGGCGCAACGCACCAGATGAGTCCGTGCCCCGTGCGCGAATCGTTCCGCCCGCTGTTGCGCGGGCGGGGACATCGCAGCGCGATGTCCCTACCCCGGCAAAACAGCCGACCGGCAGGTTGGCCCTACCATTTCACCAAACAGCCATGAGTAAATCCGACGACAAAAAAATTGGCGCGGTGCTGGTGCAAGGCGGCGGCATTGCCGGCGTCCAGGCATCCTTGGATCTGGCCAACAGCGGCTTCAAGGTTTATCTCGTCGAGCGCGACGCCGCCATCGGCGGCATGATGGCGCACCTGGACAAGACGTTTCCGACCGGCGATTGCGCCACCTGCATCGTCTCGCCCAAGCTCGTCGAATGCGCGCGCAACCTGAACATCGAAATCATGACCCTTTCGGAAGTGACCGGTCTGGAAGGCGAACCCGGTCATTTCAAAGCGACGGTCAAACGGCATCCGCGCTATGTCATCGAGGACAAATGCACCGGTTGCAGCGAGTGTACGCAGGTCTGTCCCGTGGACATCCCGGACGAGTTCAATCGCTGCCTGGGCACCCGCAAGGGCATCGCCAAACTCTACGCCCAGGCCACCCCGAACATTTTCGGCATTCTCAAAAACGGCCACTCGCCCTGCAAAATGACGTGCCCGGCCCGGGTCAACGTCCAGGGCTACGTCCAACTCATCAAGCAAAAGGAATATCTCAAGGCGGTCGAACTCGTCCGCCAGCGCAATCCCCTTTCGGCCATCTGCGGCCGCGTCTGCACGCATCCCTGCGAATCCGAATGCATGCGGGGCAAGGCCGACGACCCCATCGCCATACGGCTGCTGAAACGGTTCGCCTCGGACCAGGAAATGGAAATGCTCGCGGCGGGCAAGCTCACCCTGCCGGAGGAAAAAACTCCCGCGGCGGACGCCAAAAAAGTGGCCATCATCGGCGGCGGCCCGGCAGGTCTCACCGCGGCCAACGACCTTGCCGATGCCGGTTTTGCCGTCACGGTTTACGAAGCGATGAACGCCGCGGGCGGCATGTTGCGCTGGGGCATTCCCGGATATCGGCTGCCCAAGAAGGTGCTCGACCACGAAATCGAAATCATCCGCCGCAAGGGCGTCACGTTCGTTTATAACTGCCGCATTGGCCGGGAGGTCACCATCGAGACGCTCCAGAAGGTTTATGCCGCGGTCTTCATTTCCGCCGGCGCCCAGAAGAGCCGCAACCTCCGGATTGAAGGCGAGGACGCCATCGGCGTGCTGCACGGCATTGAATTTCTCCGGGAAGCCGGTTCGGCCAACAAACCCGCGGTGAAAGACCGCGTGCTGGTCATCGGCGGCGGCAATGTGGCGGTGGATGTGGCCCGGACCGCCGTGCGCCTCGGCGCCAAACATGTCGAGATGATTTCCCTCGAACAGCGGAAGGAAATGCCCGCTTACAAGGAGGAAATCGAAGCGACCCTCGCCGAAAACATCAAGATTCGCAACGGCTGGGGCCCCAAACGCATCCTCTACAACGGCTCCGTCACCGGCATCGAGTTGAAACGTTGCACCCGGGTTTTCGACGCCCAGAAACGGTTCAATCCGGCTTTCGACGAAAAAGATCTGGCCACGATCGAGGCCGACCAGATCATCGTCGCCATCGGCCAGGCGGTGGATGAGGAACTGGTCAGCCACATCAAGGTCCAAAACGAACGGGGCTGTTTCAAGGCCGACAAGGTGACCGGCCAGACTTCCGTGCCCGGCATTTTCGCGGGCGGCGATAATGCCACCGGTCCCGCGTCCGTGATTGACGCCGTGGCCGCCGGCAAACGCGTTGCCGAATCCATCGAACGATTTTTGAAGGGCAAGGATTTGTTGGGCAATCGTTTCGAGGATTCCCTTCGCCCGATTCCACAGGCGTTCCTGCCCACGCTCGACAAGCTGGTGAAAAAGTCCCGGCCTCATGCGAAGGAACTGGCCCCGGCCAGCCGGCTGGGAAATTTCGACGAGGTCGAAATCGGTCTCACCGAGGAACAGGCGCTTGCCGAAGCCGAACGCTGCCTGAATTGCGCCCTGTGCTCGGAATGCAACCGGTGCGTCGAAACCTGCAAGCAGCACGCCATTGACCATGCCATGCGCGAGCAGACGGTCACACTCGAGGTGGGCTCGGTCATCCTGACCCCGGGCTTCAAGGAGTTCGATGCCCGGCGCAAAGGTGAATTCGGTTATGGCCGCTATGACAATGTTGTCACCAGCGTCCAGTTTGAACGGATGCTTTCCGCCGCCGGCCCGTTCGAAGGCCATGTCATCCGCCTGTCCGATGGCCGCGAGGCCAAACGCATCGCCTGGATCCAATGCGTCGGCTCGCGCGATTCGTCGTGCGGCCATGAATATTGCTCCTCCATCTGCTGCATGATGGCCACCAAACAGGCCATGGTTGCCGGCGACCACGTCGGCGAACTGGACGCGACGATTTTCTACATGGACATCCGCGCGCACGGCAAGGATTTCGACCAGTATTACGAGCGCGCCCGGGCCAAGGAGAACATCCATTACGTCAAGAGCATCCCGTCGCGGATTGTCCAGTTGCCCGGCAGCAAGGACTTGCGCGTTTTGTTCCTCGACGAGAACAGCCAGCTGGCGCAAAAGGAATTTGACCTGATTGTTTTGTCCGTGGGCATGGAACCGCCGGGCAGCATGGCGGGCCTGGCCGCCTGCCTGGACATCAAGCTCAACGAATTTGGTTTCTGCGACACCGACCGGCTCCTGCCGCTGTGTACCTCCCGGCCCGGCGTGTTCGTCGGCGGCGCGGCGCAGGAACCCAAGGACATTCCCGAAACCGTCACCCAGGCCAGCGCCGCGGCGTCCATGGCGATGGAACTGCTCGCGCCGGCGCGCAATTCGCTCGTCACCAAAAAAACTTATCCCACCGAGCACGACGTCACCGACGAGGAACCGCGCCTCGGCGTGTTCGTCTGCCATTGCGGCATGAACATCGGGTCGGTCGTGGACGTCGAGGCGGTCGTCAAGCGCGTCGAGCACGAGCGCAACGTGGTGCTGGCGACCCACACGATGTTCACCTGTTCGGACACGAGTCTGTCGAACATCAAGGAAATGATCCATCAACACCGGCTCAATCGCATCGTCGTGGCGTCCTGCACGCCGCGCACGCACGAGCCGCTGTTCCGCGAGACTTTGCGCGAGGCCGGGCTGAACCCGAACCTCTTCGACATGGCCAACATCCGCGACCAGTGTTCCTGGGTGCATTCGGCCGCGCCGGAAGCGGCCACCGAAAAAGCGGTTGAACTCGTCAAGATGTCCATCGCCCGGGCGCGCACGCTCTGGCCGCTCGAAGGCGGCACGCTCGCGGTGGACCAGACCGGCATCGTCATCGGCGGCGGCTTGAGCGGCATGACCGCCGCGCTCGCGCTCGCCAACCAGGGATTCAGCGTCCATCTGGTCGAGCAAATCGGTCGTCTGGGCGGGACCCTGCACGATATTCATAACACTTTCGAGCACGACGACATCGCCGCCTTCACCCGCGGCCTCATTGACCAGGTCCAGAAACATTCCAAGATCAAGACCTACCTCGAAGCCGAAATCACCAGCATCAAGGGCCACATCGGCAAGTTCCACCTGACGCTCGCCAAGGGCGGCCCGAGCTTTGAAATTACCGGTGGCGCCATCGTCGTGGCCACGGGCGCGCAACCGGCCAAAACCGCCGAATTCTTATACGGCAAATCCGACCGCGTCCTGACCCAGGTCGAACTGGAAAAACGGTTGCACGACAAAGCCTGGCAGGCCAAGGGACAAAACATCGTCATGATCCAGTGCGTCGGCTCGCGCAACGAAAAGCATCCGTATTGCAGCCGCATTTGCTGCTCGATGGCCGTCAAAAACGCGCTGGCCGTCAAGAAACTGGACCCGAGCGCCAGCGTCTATGTGCTTTACCGCGACGTCCGGACCTACGGCTTCCGGGAAGTTTACTATCAGCAGGCGCGCGAAGCCGGGGTGGTGTTCATCCGTTACACGCCGGAAGCGCCGCCGCAGGTGGCCGACAACAACGGCCTGGTCGTCACGCTCAAAAGCCCCGACTTCCCCGAACCGCTCGCCATCGAGGCCGACAACGTCGTGCTCAGCACCGGCGTGGAAGTGGATTTGAAGAACAACAAGCGCATCTCGGACATGCTCAAGGTGCCGCTCAACGCCGACGGTTTCTACGTGGAAGCCCACATGAAACTGCGGCCCGTGGATTTCACCACCGAAGGCATCTTCCTGTGCGGCCTGGCCCATTCGCCGAAGTTCATTGACGAAAACATTTCGCAGGCGCGCGCCGCCGCCGCGCGCGCGGCCACCGTGCTGTCCAAGACCCAGCTCGATGTCAGCGCCCAGGTTTCCTACGTGGACCAGCAGAAGTGCATTTCCTGCATGACCTGCGTCACGGTCTGTCCGTACACCGCGCCCTACTGCAACAAGGACGGCAAGGGACAGATCGAGGCTGCCAAGTGCATGGGCTGCGGGATTTGCGCCGCCGAATGTCCGGCCCGCGCCATCCAGTTGCATCATTTCGAGACCGACCAGTTCGAAGTGATGATCAAACAACTGTTCGCCGGCGAAAACGTGGAGAACGGGGCAAACGGTGCGCCCGAGGCCTATCCGGTCAGGAAGTTGACGGAAAAAGTTTAGCATGATCGCCAAACAACATTTATTTTCCAACGCAGAGGCGCGGAGAACGCGGAGTTTCGCAGAGTTTAATTTCCTCCGCGGCCCTCTGCGTCCTTTGCGTCTCTGCGTTAAGGCTCCCACACAATTTGCATAACCCATGAAACCCCAGGTATTTGAACCCAAGATCGTGGCCTTTTGCTGCCACTACTGCGCCTATTCGTCGGCGGATTTGGCGGGGTCCATGCGCATCCAGTATCCGCCCAACGTCCGCATCATCCGCACCCCCTGCACGGGCCGGCTGGAGACCGAATACTTCATGAAGGCGTTCGAGAACGGCGCGGACGGCGTGCTGGTGGCCGGCTGTCTCGAAGGCGGCTGCCATTTCGTGGAAGGCAACCTCTGCGCCAAACGCCGGGTCACCTACACCCGCGACATGCTGGCCGAAGTCGGCCTGGAAAAGGAACGCCTCCGCATGGTCAACATTTCCGCCGCCATGGCGCGGCCTTTGGCGGACACCATCACCGACATGGTGGAAACCGTCCGCAACCTCGGGCCAAACCCGCTCAAATCGAAAAATAATTTAACTAATTTAACCAAACTGGAGACCCGCTCATGATTGTCGCCCAACGAAAAAACATACCCGAACTGCTGTCCATCGTGGAGAAGCACCGGAAGGTGCTCCTGCTCGGCTGCGGCACCTGCGTGACCGTCTGCCTCGCCGGCGGCCAGCGCGAAGTCAGCATCATCGCCTCCGCCCTCCGCATGGTGGCCAAATTGAAGAACCGCGCCCTCGAGGTCGAGGAACTCACCATCGAACGCCAGTGCGACAACGTCTTCCTCGAACAGGCCGCCGAGGCGGTCAAGAACACCGACGCCGTGCTGTCGCTCGGCTGCGGCGCGGGGGTGCAGGCCTTGGCGGAACGATTCAACGGCAAACCGGTTTATGCCGGACTCGACACCGCGTTCATCGGCATTTTGGAGGAACGGGGCGTCTGGGCGGAAAAATGCGCCGCCTGCGGCCAGTGCGTGCTGCATCTCTACGGCGGAATTTGTCCCATCACCCGGTGCGCCAAGAAAATGATGAACGGCCCCTGTAGCGGCTCCCGCGAAGACCGGTGCGAAGTCAACCCCGACCGACCCTGCGCCTGGCAATTGATTTTCAAGCGCCTCAAAGAAATCGGCCAATTGGACCGGCTAAAAGAAATCAAGCCCCCCAAAAACTGGCGCCCAAGCCAGTCAGGAGGTTGTCGCACAATTGTTCGTGAGGATCACAGGGTTTGAGAAAAGGCTGAAACAACTTTAGCATTTAGCGTTTAGCCTTTGGCTTTTGTTTTGGCGGGTGCAGGACGATTATTCGGGAAGACCATCGCGTGTGACATTGAGTAGCGCGTCACAATTGCTGTTGATCTGAGTCGTTCAAGAATTCTTTGTAAGAAATTACTCCACCATTCTTACAATCACGAACCACATAAAAAAGTGCGCACTCATACAGCTCTTTTAGAATATAGCGGTCTGTTGTCTGCCAAGCTAAAACAGGGACATCTCTTTCTGACCAAGTCCAATCCATAGGTGTTCTTTTACTAGGATCTTTAATGTCGGAATTGCGCGGTGCAAACCACACGATGGCCTCTGACGGCACGAATTCCAAAAGCTTTTCTCCAGTATCATTCTTTTCTCCAGCCATAATTTCCTCGCCAATCAGGAGCATCTGGTAGCGCGGGACTTCGTCAACCTCCCAATGGTTGTAATGATTTCCCGCCAGATTTCCGCCGCCCTTCAACACGTCAATATCCCAAAGCGTGTTTGGAAAAACGGATGGGTTTCATTTTTCAATGGGCGGGGCACCCCAGATTCGGTTGTTTCCCATGCCCATTCAGATTGGCGAGCATCGTAGGACGATAATGCGGTTTGGCAATTGGAAAAACACGTGAGACAACCGCAGAGAGCGCAGAGAAAAAGCTCAAAAACTTTAGCGTTCAGCGTTTGCCCCGAAGATAGTTTTGCACTTCGTCGTGATCGCCCGCAAAATCAAAAATCAGCACGCCTTTGTGCGCCTCAAAAACGAGCCGCCAGGCAAGACTGGTGCGGCATTCGTAAAGATGTTTGCCCAGTTTCCGTATCGCCAGCCCGGTATGCGCGTGCGGCCGGCCAAAACCATCCACCATCGCTTTCAGGGTGGCGGAAACCTCCGCCTCCCGCCCGGCGGTCCGCACCATCTTTTTGAACCGTTTGGACAGTTCAACGGAAATCATCTTTGCTCCCGGTAAAGGGGGTCAACTCACCGCGCTTCCGCGCGGCTTTGAGTTCCGCGCCAATGCGTTTTTCCGCCGCTGCCATTTCATCCGGCGTCAAACCGTATTCTTGAAGCGCGTAATCCGTGGAAACCACTTCCACCGGACGCAACGCCACAATCTTGCCCTCAAACATAAAGCCAACGTCTTCTCCTTGCGCCGCTTGTTTGAGCCAGTAGCCGAGCCGCCCGCGTCCCTCGGTGATTGTGAGAGTCTTCATACGCTCATTATAGCGCACACCAGCAGACTGGCAAGGAAACTTTTGCAGTTGGAAGAAAGGCCAAATTCTCCCGCCTTCATCGGATTTCCCTTTCGCTTTGTGGTCAACGTGGTAAAAGCACGCCATGAATACTGCTCGCGTCCTGCTCGCCGGGTGGATGCTCTGCCGCGTCACCAGCCTGGCGCCGGCCGAAGAGTCCGCGGACGAAATCCAGTGCCGGAAATCGGCCGCGTTCCTGACAGCGCCCGATTCCTCCGATTACCGGAAATACGCGCCGAGCCGCCAAATCAACATCCTGCACGTGGCGCTGGATGTCACTCCTGATTTTACCAATCGCACTGTCGCCGGGAAAACCACGATCACCTTCAAACCGATAGCGAAACCGCTGGAGAAACTGAGCCTCGACGCCGTTGACCTGACGGTGAGCTCCGTGACCTCCAGCGTAGCGATCCTGGATTACCAGGTCACGGACGAGAAAATCATCGTCACCTTCGCCCAGCCGGTTCCCGCGGACAAGGAGGCCTGGGTCACGATTGCGCATCGCGCGGAGCCGACGGAGGGAATGTATTTCCGGACGCCGGAAATGGGCTACAAAGCCGGGGACACGCATTTGTTCACGCAAGGCGAGCCGGTCGAGGCCCGGCATTGGTATCCCTGCCTGGATTCGCCCAATGAAAAGTTCACCTCCGAAATCACCTGCCGCGTGCCCGCGGGAATGACCGTGCTGTCCAACGGACGGCTGGTTTCCGAGGAGAAAGATCCCGCGACCGACCTCGTCGCCGTGAAATGGTTGCAGGACAAGCCGCATGCCAATTATCTGCTGTCGCTGGTGGCCGGCTATTTCAAAAAGGTGGAAGACCGGCACCGGGACATTCCGCTGGCGTTTTACACGCCTCCGTCCGAGATCGGTGAAGCCACCAATTCATTCTGCGACACCAGGGACATCATGGCCTTTTACGAGGATGAAATCGGCCTGCCCTTTCCCTGGGCCAAGTATTACCAGGTGGCGGTCAATGATTTCGTCGCGGGCGGCATGGAAAACACGACGTTGACCACGCTCACGGACTACACGCTTTTCACCACCAACACGGAAAACATCCGTTCCAGCCAGGGCCTGGTCGCGCATGAAATGGCCCACCAATGGTTTGGCGACCTGGTCACCTGCAAAGACTGGAGCCACATCTGGTTGAACGAAGGGTTTGCCACCTATTACGCGCTGCTGTACGACGAGCACCGGAATGGGCGGGACTCCATGCTCTACGGCCTGTATTGCGACGCGCGACAAATCCTGTCCATGACCGACTCGTCGCGGCCGATGGTGGATCGGAAATACGACAACCCCATGGATCTGTTCGGCGTTCTCGCCTACCAAAAGGGCAGCTGGGTGCTTCACATGCTGCGCACGCAACTGGGCAAGGATCTGTACCGCCGCTGTATCCGGACCTATCTGGAACGGCACCAGTTCGGATCGGTCGTCACCGAGGATCTGAATGCGGTGATCGAAGAATTGTCCGGCCGTTCCTACGATCAGTTCTTCGACCAATGGGTCTATCACGGCGGCTGTCCCGACCTGGACGCGAGCTACAGTTGGGACGCGCGCAGCAAGCTGGCCAAAGTTTCCCTGCGCCAAACGCAAAGAATCAGCGACGACACCTTTCTCTTCAATCTTCCGCTTTCCATCCGTTTCAAAACCGGATCAACCAACGTGGACAAGCCGATCATCGTGAAGGAAAAATCGGAGGACTTTTACTTTGCGCTGGATGAGGAGCCCACGGCGGTGCGCATCGACCCCGAGTATGCGGTGCTGGCGAAGATCCATTTCAGCCCTCCCACTCCAATGCTCCACGCGCAACTGGAGGATCAAACCGACGTCGTCGGCCGGCTGCTCGCCATCGAAACGCTGGCCACAAAAAAGGACAAGGAGACGGTGGAAAAACTCAAGGGCGCGCTGAACCACGACACCTTTTACGGCGTGCGCCTGGAGGCGGCGCAGGCGTTGAGGGACATTCACACCGATGACGCCCTCGATGCGCTGCTCGCATCCACCCAACAGCCCGACGCCCGCGTGCGCCGCCGGGTTTATGCCGGAATCGGCGGGTTTTACCGGGTGCGAAGCAGCGATGCGGAGCGCGGGATGCTCGCCGCGGAAAAGAATCCGGACATCCAGGCCCTGGCGATCCGGGATTTGGGGACCTATGCCGGACCGGACACGCGCGCGCTGTTGCTGCAGTATCTGAATTCCACCTCGTATCGCAACGGGCTGGCCGAGGCCGCCATCCGGGGACTGAGAGCGCAGGATGATCCTTCCTCCATCGATCCGTTGCGCGACAACCTCAGGCAGCGTGAGACGGACTACACCAGCGACGGATTTGTCCAGGGATTGAGTGCGCTGGCTTACCTGGACCGCGATGAAAAGGACAAGACCGCGGTGCGCGAATTCCTTCTCGGCTATGTGAACCACCGAAAGGAGAGGGTCCGGCTGGGGGCCATCAACGCTCTGGGCGCGCTGGCGGATCCGGTCGCTTTGCCGGCGCTTGAGAAATTTGCGCTGGCCCGCAGGAAGAGCCCGGAACAACGCGCTGCCGCCAGTGCGATCCAGAACATCGAGAATTTCCGAAAGACCACGGAAGGTCTGGCCGACTTGCGCAAGGAATTCCTGGATTTGCAAAAGGAAGGCCAGGCTTTGCGCAAAGACTTCGACTCGCTGGAGAAAAAAGTCGATACCGCGGCCGCCAAAGGATCCGGGGCAAAGAAATCGCCATCCGCGGTGAAGCCGCCAAGAAACTCCGGCTGATCAAGGCGGTTCTCACTAAACTCCTTCAAGTAATGGAGATTGTTTTCGAGCCAGCGTTGGCCATCCATCACCTGCCCCACCCCAATTGAATGTTCGATGTTGAATGTTGGATGTTGGATGTTTCCCCATTTCAGCCTTCCTTGTCCACCATAGCCCCGGGCGAAGGTGGAAGCCTTTCTATGCCCCTTCCCCCTTCCGGCCTCCACCAAAAATAAACCGGCACACCCGCCAGCACGATCAACAGCCCGGGCCAGGTGGTCTGCGTCCGGTAAAAGAGCAATACGACCATGACGACGCTCGCGCCCATGATGTAGAGCGCCGGCAACACGGGGTAAGGTCGCCCACCAGCAACAGACGCCGCGCGACTTCGGCGATTTGAGAGTCAGCCATCAGTCTGCGTCTCTGAGGCCCTGGTGTCTTCCGTTTCTTCACAATTCTCCTTCCCGCCGCGTCGCAACCAAGCGGAGATGAGTGAAGGCTTTGTCGAAAATGATGGGAAGTAAAGCGTCAAATTCGGCGACCGCCTCATTCCCTAAACAACCCGTGTTGACTCCGATTTGTGAATAACTGTGAATAACTTTGGATTGCCTTTGCGCTCGAAAGGGCTAGAATAAAGATTTCTGTTCAAATGACATCAATGGCCGTATCAAAACTGCGGATTTTAGTCGTAGATGACGAACCGGCTGTCGGCGATACCGTCAAGATGTTGCTCAGAATTGACGGGCATGAGGTGGAGACAACCAACAGCAGCACGGAGGCCTTGGGCCTGTTTGAATCAGGCCGGTTCGACCTGGTCTTCACTGACTTTGCCATGCCCGGAATGAATGGCCATCAACTGGCAGCCGCCATCAAGGCGAGTGCGCCGGAGCAGCCGATCGTAATGATTACCGGCCACGCCGGGATCTTGCTCCCATCACCCGACGTGGATTTCGTTGTCGGCAAACCCTTCCGGCTGGAACATCTGCGGGAGGCCATTGCCAAGGTCATGCCGGAAGAAAGCCTCACCGCTTAAGAAAAGGCTGAACTCCGATAAATCGCGAGCAGGGGCTAAAGGCTGAAGGCTGAAACGAAAACTTTAGCCTTTAGCCTTTGCTGTGTTACTGTCTGGCCATGATCTCCAGATTAGAATTTATTCCAAAAATTTCGGAATGGGTGGGGCGAGCGTCCTCGCGAGCCGTCTGCTTTCAGAAAAAGGGCGGCGCGTCAGGAGCCTCGCCCCACCGGACACCATTTGTGAGACGGTTTCTAGCCCTTCCGATTGGATTGCTTTTGATGCTCTTGCCGGCGGCAGCCTTCGCCGAGGTTACTCCTTACCCGCCTTACCCGGGCGTCGTGCCGAGCGAGTCTTACAAGGTGACTGTTAACGGCAAGCCCGTGTTCGTGCATCATTTTCTGACTTACGACCAGTTCAATTGGATGGACTATGCCAGCTTCGCCATGACCGGAAAGGTCCATGTTGAGATCACCTCATTCGTCTGCGACCGGAAGTTGCTCACCTGCAATATCAGGCCACTCGCCTACGGCATCCAGCCGAAGGTCAGCGGTAATACCGTCAGTTTTGACCTGGACCGCCCGCGTTATCTGGTTCTGTTTTTCAACGATGAGCCGATGTTTTACAGCACGGGGTTGATGCTGTTTGCCGAACCGCCGGAGCAGAATCCTCCCAAACCCGGCGATACGAACGTGGTCAACATCATGGACTACCACGTTGACAACACGGGCAAGAGCCTCGAAACCACTAACATCAATCAGGCCATCAGCGACATCTCCGCCCGGCCCGGGGGCGGCGTGCTCTATTTTCCGCCGGGCGTCTATCTGACCGGCACCGTGTTCATGAAGAGCAACGTCAAGTTTTACGTGGATGCGGGCGCTGTGATTCGGGGGTCCAGCCGGAATGCGGATTATCCTTCGGCCCCAACGCCTGCCGGGGGAAGGCCGCTCAGGGCTTTCTTTATCTTCGACCATGTCGAGAATGCCGGCCTGATGGGGCGGGGCACCATTGACATGGAGGGCTACCCGTGGTTGTGGCATGACTTCCAACCCGACACTGCGGACGGACACGCCCGGGACGCGGATGGAAAAGTGTTGGACCCGCATGGCACCGGAATCCGGGGCTATGTGGTCAACAACTGCCGCAACATTTCCTTCTCGGACCTGTTGCTCCTCCGATCCGCCTATTGGACCGTGTTCGTCATCGGCACCGACAATTTCACCACCCGCAACCTCAAGATCGTCAACCGCAAGCAGCAGTATCATGACGACGATTACGACTTCAGCGCCAGCAGCCATATCCGGATTGAAGACGGGTTTGCCATGTCCATGGACGACACCTGGGCTTTTTACCGCGGCACCGACCCCAAGACGGGCGAGGCCCGGGGCATCGAGGATTTTGTCGTGAAAGGATTTGTGAATTACACCTACACCGCCGGCCTGGCCATCGGATATGGCGGCGCGCCGGCGGTCAAGCACCTGCGCTTCGAGGACGTGAACTTCATTGCCAACCACAACAAGTTCGCCATCTGGATTCAACTGTCGCCGGCGTATTTCAGGGGGCGGGGATATTCCTCGGGCGCCAAGTTCAGCCGCAATGCGCCGATGGACGATTTCCGGTTTGTGAACTGCACGTTCGAGAACGACGGCGGGCAGGTCTATATTGACGGCGGCGAAAATCCGTTGACGAACTTTGTTTTTGAGAACTGCGTTTTCTACAAGACCACCAAGCCCAGCCTGATGATGGGGCAGCAGGTCGCGCCGGTCCGGTTCAAGAACGTCAAGATCAACGGAGCCGTGATGCGAAACGCCAAACAGTTGGAGCGTGCTGGATTCGATCTCTCCGTCCCCGTCAAGTTCGAGCGGTGAGATGCCTTACGGCAAGTCCGTGTTTCCCATTAAATACCGGTCGCACTCCCTCGCGGCTCCCCTGCCCTCGTTGAAGGCCCATACGACGAGGCTCTGGCCGCGACGGCAGTCGCCGCAGGCAAACACATTCTTGAGGTTCGTTGCGTATTTCTCGAACTCAGCCTTTACATTCGTGCGCGGGTCGCGTTCGAGCTTGAGCGCGGCGAGCAACGGTTGCTCCGGTCCAAGAAAGCCCATCGCCAGCAGCACCAGTTGCGCGGGCAAAACCTTTTCCGTGCCGGGCACATTCTTCGGAATGAACTGGCCCTTGTCGTTTTTCTCCCATTTCACCTGCACGGTGTGGACGGCTTTCACCTGGTCCCGCATTGCAGGATCGCCTTCAAACTTCGTCGCGGTGGTGAGATAAACGCGCGGGTCGGCGCCGAATTTCGCGGCGGCTTCCTCCTGGCCGTAGTCCATTTTGTAAACCTTGGGCCATTCGGGCCACGGGTTGTCCATTGCGCGCTCCTCCGGCGGCTTGGGCAAAATCTCCACCTGTACCAGGCTTGCGCAGCCATGACGCATTGAAGTACCGACGCAATCCGTCCCGGTGTCGCCGCCGCCGATGACGATGACGTCCTTGCCGGCGGCGGAAATGAAACTGCCGTTCTTTTTGCCGTCGAGAACGCTCTTCGTGTTCGCGGTGAGAAATTCCATCGCAAAGTGAACGCCCTTGAGCTGGCGGCCTTCAATCGGCAAATCGCGCGGCTTGGTGGCGCCGGTCGCGAGGACCACGGCGTCGAATTCCTTGAGCAGTTTTTCCGCCGGATAATTGCCGCCCACGTCGGTGTTGCAGACGAACCGGATGCCTTCGGCTTCGAGCTGTTTGATACGGCGCATCACGACCTGTTCCTTGTCGAGCTTCATGTTGGGGATGCCATACATCAGCAAGCCACCCGGTCGGTCGGCGCGCTCGAAAACGGTGACGGTGTGGCCGGCCTTGTTCAATTGCGCGGCGGCGCAGAGTCCAGCCGGGCCGGAGCCGACCACGGCCACCTTTTTGCCGGTGCGCTGTCCGGGCGACACGGCGGTGACCCAGCCTTCGTCCCAGCCGCGGTCAATGATGGCGCACTCGATGCTTTTGATGGTGACGGGCGGGGCGTTGATGCCGAGCACGCACGAGCCTTCGCACGGCGCGGGGCAGACGCGGCCGGTGAATTCGGGGAAATTATTCGTCTTGTGCAGCCGTTCGAGCGCCTCCTTCCACAGGCCGCGATAGATGAGGTCGTTCCATTCCGGAATGAGGTTGTGAATGGGGCAGCCGCTGGCCATGCCGCTGAGGAGCGTACCGGTGTGGCAGAAGGGAGTGCCGCAGTCCATACAGCGCGCGCCCTGTTTGCGCAGGCCGGCCTCCGGCAGGTGCAGGTGAAATTCCTTCCAGTCCGCAATGCGCCCCGCCGCCGGGCGATCCGCCGGCACCTCGCGCAAATACTCGATGAATCCTGTGGGTTTGCCCATGGTCAGTTGATAGGTTGAAACCGATTAAACGCAGAGACGCGGAGAACGCGGAGGTGCGCAGAGAAGAATTTGAAAATAATCCCCATGTTACTCTGTGCGCTCCGCATCTTCGCGTCAAAATTTTTCATAGAATATCAAAGGCTGAACGAACCAGGCTCAGGCGGTGGCATCTGCAAACCGTTAACCACCCGTGAAATCCCATCTTTCAATACCAGCGAGTGAAAGTTGATGATCAAGCCGAGCCGCAGATTCGACAGCCGCAGATAGCTCAAGAGCTTCGCGCCGTCGAGTGCAATCACTTCTTCTTTCGCCTTCAAATCAACAATCACTTTGTCCTCAACGATCAAATCCAACCGGAGCGGCACACCGAGTTTCACGCCCTTATAATGGATGGGCAAGAACTTCTGCCGCTCGAAGCGGATGCCGCGCAACGACAACTCATGGCACAACGCTTCCTCATAAACCTGCTCCACCAAACCCGGCCCGAAATACTTATGCACTTCAATTGCCGCGCCGATGATGCGCTCCGAAATCTCATTTTCGTGCAAACCCATATTCCCTCTCCCTTTTTTTCAACACAGAGACGCAGAGAACGCGGAGGCACGCTGAGAAGAAATTAAAATAATCTCTGCGTTTCTGCACGCTTTTCGCACCTTTGCATTAAAGTTCTGCATAAAAATTCAAAACTCTGCGTCTTCTCTGCGTCCTCCGCGCCTCTGCGTTAAATTTTCAGCCTCCGCCGACGCGCGCGACGTCGCGGACGTTTTCCTCGAACGCGGCCATGACGGCTTCGTCGCCAGTCAGGCCCTGTTCCTGCACCTTTTTCATGGATTCCAGCACGCGCTGGTAGTCCTTCGGCATGACCTTGACGAATTTCGGCACAAGCTGCCGCCAGTCCGCCAGCACCTTCGTGGCGCGTTCGCTCTTCGTGTAAGCCTGGTGGCGCTGGATCAATTTCCAGATCATCCCGATCTCGTCGGCGTCCTTTAATTTTTCGAGGCTGACCATTTCCTGGTTGCAATGCGCCGGGAAATCGCCGGCTTCATCGAGCACGTAGGCGATGCCGCCGCTCATGCCCGCGGCGAAGTTGCGTCCGGTCCGGCCCAAAACAATCACGCGCCCGCCGGTCATGTATTCGCAACCGTGGTCGCCGATGGCCTCGACGACCGCATTTACGCCGCTGTTGCGCACGCCGAAACGTTCGCCCGCCATGCCGCATACGAAGGCCTCGCCGCTCGTGGCTCCATAGAATGCCACGTTGCCGATGATGATGTTTTCCCCGGCGACAAACGTCGAACCTTTCGAGGGATAAACAATGATTTTGCCGCCGCTGAGGCCCTTGCCCAGATAATCGTTCGCGTCACCTTCGAGTTCGAGCGTCATGCCTTTGGGAATAAACGCGCCGAAGCTCTGGCCCGCGCTGCCGGTGAATTTGAGATTGATCGTGTCCTCCGGGAGGCCGTTTGGGCCCCACTTCTTCGTCACCTCGCTGCCGGTGATGGTGCCGACGACGCGGTTGACGTTGCGGATGGGCAGGTCGGCGTGGACGCGCTCGCCGCGTTCGATGGCCGGCTCGCAGATGTCCAGCAACCGCGTTACGTCGAGCGACTTATTAATGCCGTGATCCTGGTCAATCTGCCGGTAGCGGATGACCTCCGGCCAGACATCCGGCCGTTGCAAAATGCTCGTGAAGTCGAGGCCCTTTGCCTTCCAATGCTCGATGGCCTTCCGTGGAGCCAGCTTGTCCGTGCGACCAATCATTTCGTTTATGGTCCGGAAGCCGAGTTTGGCCATGATCTCGCGCAATTCGCCGGCGATGAACCGCATGAAATTGACCACGTGGTCGGGGCTGCCCGTGAAGAATTTGCGGAGCTGCGGGTCCTGGGTGGCCACGCCCACCGGGCAGGTGTTCAAATGGCACACGCGCATCATCAGGCAGCCCAGCGTGACGAGCGGCGCGGTGGCAAAACCAAATTCTTCCGCCCCAAGCAGCGCGGCGATCGCCACGTCGCGGCCCGTCTTGAGCTGGCCGTCGGCCTCGACATAAATGCGGCTGCGGAGATTGTTGAGCACGAGTGTCTGGTGCGTCTCGGCCAGGCCAAGCTCCCAGGGAATGCCCGAATGCTTGATGGAAGAGAGGGGGGACGCACCCGTGCCGCCGTCATGGCCGCTGATGAGCACCACGTCGGCGTGTGCCTTGGCGACGCCAGCGGCGACGGTGCCCACGCCAACCTCCGCGACCAGCTTCACGCTCACCCGCGCGTTGCGGTTCGCGTTCTTCAGGTCGTGAATCAACTGGGCGAGGTCTTCAATGGAATAAATATCATGGTGCGGCGGCGGCGAAATCAGGCCGACGCCCGGCGTGGTGAGCCGCGTTTTGGCGATCCACGGATAAACCTTGCGGCCGGGCAGTTCGCCGCCTTCGCCCGGCTTCGCGCCCTGGGCCATCTTGATCTGAAGCTCCTTCGCGTTGATGAGATAATTACTCGTCACGCCGAAGCGGCCCGAGGCGACCTGCTTGATGGCGCTGTTCTTCGAGTCACCGCGCTCGTTCGTCCAAGTGTAGCGTTCCGGGTCTTCGCCGCCCTCGCCGGTGTTGCTTTTGCCACCGATGCGGTTCATGGCAATAGCGAGCGTCTCGTGCGTTTCCTGGCTGATCGAGCCGTAGCTCATCGCGCCGGTCTTGAACCGTTTCACAATTTCCTCGACCGGTTCAACTTCTTCAATGGGCACGGATTTTTCCGCCCAGTTGAATTCGAGCAGTCCGCGGAGCGTGCAGAGGTTTTGCGCCTGGTTGTTGATCAGCGCGGAATATTCCTTGAACCGCTCGTAGCTGCCGAGGCGGCAGGCGAGCTGCAGCTTGTGGATGGACTGCGGGTTGAACAGGTGAAATTCACCATCGTCGCGCCATTGATACTGGCCGCCGGTGTCCAGTGCCACGTTGTTGACCGGGCGATCAGAAAACGCCTGACGATGACGGGCCAGCGCCTCTTCAGTCAGCACGTCCATACCGACGCCTTCGACGCGCGACACCGTCCAGGTGAAATAGTGGTCAATGACGTTGTGATTCAGGCCGATGGCCTCAAAAATCTGCGCGCCGCGATAGCTCTGGATGGTCGAGATGCCCATTTTGGCCATCGTTTTTACGACGCCCTTGACGACGCCTTTGATGTATTTCTTGACGGCGGTCTTGTGGTCGAGGCCGGGCAGCAGGCCTTCGTGGATCAGGTCGTCGAGCGAGTCGTACGCGAGGTAGGGATTGATGGCGCTGCAACCGTAGCCGATGAGCAGCGCAAAATGGTGGACCTCGCGCGGCTCGCCCGATTCAAGCACCAGCCCGACGCGCGTGCGCGTGCCTTGCCGGATGAGATGATGATGCAAACCGGACAAGGCGAGCAGGGCGGGGATCGGGGCGTTTTCGGCGCTGAGACCACGGTCGGAAAGGATGATGATGTTCGAGCCTCCGGCAATTGCCTTGTCGGTGGCGGCGAACAACTGGTCGAGCGCGCCTTCCAATCCTTTCACGCCTTCCGCCGCCTTGAATAATATCGGCAGCGTGACCGCCTTGAAACCGGTGCGGTCCACGTGGCGGAGCTTTTCGAGGTCCTCGTTGGTGAGGAGGGGATGCTCCAGTTTGATCATGCGGCAGCTTTCGGGTGTGGGCTTGAGCAGATTGCCCTCCGCGCCGACCATCGTTTCCGTGGAGGTGATGATTTCCTCGCGGATGGGATCAATCGGCGGGTTGGTGACCTGCGCGAAAAGCTGCTTGAAATAGTTGTAAAGCAGTTGCGGCTTGTTCGAGAGCACCGCGAGCGGCGTGTCTGTGCCCATCGAGCCGAGCGGTTGCACGCCGTCGCTGGCCATGGGGCCCAGGATGAACCGCAAATCCTCAAACGTATAACCGAACGCCTGCTGACGCTGGAACACAGTTTTGTGATCCGGTTCGTGAACGTGCGGCGGCTCGGGCAAATCTTCCAGCAGCACGTGGTTCTTATCCAACCAGATTTGATACGGATGCTCGCGGGCGACTTTTGCCTTAAGTTCCTCGTCCGCCACGATGCGGCCCAGTTCGGTGTCAATCAGGAACATCCGGCCGGGTTGCAGGCGGCCTTTCTGGACGATCATTTCCGGCGGCAGATCGAGCACGCCGACTTCGCTGGCCATGATCACCCGGTCGTCCTTCGTCACATAGTAACGCGAAGGCCGCAGTCCGTTGCGGTCCAGGGTCGCGCCAATGCGCACGCCGTCGGTGAACGCGATGGAGGCGGGGCCATCCCACGGCTCCTGCAGGCAGGAATGATATTCGTAGAACGCCCGTTTTTCCGCATCCATGCTCTCGTGCCGTTCCCACGGCTCGGGAATCATCATCATTATGGCATGCGGCAGGGGCCGTCCGGAGAGCGCGAGAAATTCCAGCGCGTTGTCAAACATGGCCGAGTCGCTGCCGTCCTCGTTGATGACCGGCAGCAGTTTCTTGAGATCGTCGCCGAACAAATCGGACGCAAACAGCGACTGGCGGGCGTGCATCCAGCTGATGTTGCCGCGCAAGGTGTTGATTTCGCCGTTGTGCGCCACATAACGGTAGGGATGCGCGCGTTCCCAAGTGGGAAACGTGTTCGTGCTGAAACGCGAATGCACGAGGCACAGCGCACTGGCCAGTGACGAATCCGTTAGGTCGGGGTAGTACCGTTCCACCTGTTCCGGCATCAGCATGCCTTTATAAATCATCGTTTTGGCGGACAGGCTGCAGACGTAAAATTTGTCACCGCCCCGGATGCCCGAAGCGCGTATGCCCCGTCTCGCCAGTTTGCGGATGACGTAGAGCTTGCGCTCGAATGCCAGGTCGTCGGCCAGGCCGTCGGGCCGCGCGATGAACACCTGTCGCACGATGGGCTCGGACGCGATGGCGGTCTGGCCGAGCGAACTGTGTTCGGTGGGCACGGTCCGCCAGCCGAGCAGACGCAGACCTTCCGTGACGACAATTTCCTCAAACAGCACCTCGCACTTGTAGCGCTCCGCGGGATGGGATGGGAGAAAGACCATGCCGACGCCGTATTCGCCCGGTCCGGGCAGGGCAATCTTCACTTCGCGGCACGCCTCCTCCAGGAACGCGTGGGGCACCTGCATTAGAACGCCCGCCCCGTCGCCGGTGTTCGCCTCGGAACCACATGCGCCGCGATGCTGGAGGTTGCGCAACACCTGGAGCGCCTGCTGGACGATGGTGTGCGATTTTTTGCCCTTGATGTTGACCACAAAGCCCACACCGCACGCATCATGCTCGAAGCGTGGATCGTAAAGCCCCTGTTTCGGCGGCGCGACGGCTTGCACCCGCGCCCGGTTGTTGAGTCGCTGTGTTGTTTTACTGGTCATTTCCTGGCGATTATTGTCGCCTTTTGTTCTCTTATCTTTGACATAAATTAAGCTGTTTCGCAATTAAATGTTTTCAGAACGGCGCGGGAGAAAAGAATTTTAACCACGGATGGACACAGATGCACACGGATGAACCGGGGCACAATTCCTGGGAGCGCTGGCGTCTCGCCGGCGAGTTCCGGCTTTCGGCTCCCGACTGGCCGGCAGGACGCCGGCGCTCCCAGGGGGTTTATGGAAAGGGCGAGCGTGAATCTAATTTCACTGAAAACTTCGAGGAATCTCAAAAGGCCAAAAATAATCTGTTACCTTTCCGCGGCGGCGTAGATGTATAAATGAAACCATGAATGACGACCTGACCCTGCTGCGGGAATATCGAGATGTTGGTTGTTGAAAAACTCAGTAGCTTTCTCTTCTGACGCACTTCGCAAACCATTTTACACATCACCCGGCAATTGTATAATGTCCTTCTGTGAATTCAGAAAAGCGCACGCGCGTCGTCGTCGGCATGAGCGGGGGGGTGGACTCCTCCACGGCGGCGGCGCTGCTGGTCGAGCAGGGCTATGATGTCATCGGCGTCACGCTCAAGCTGTGGAAGCACGACTGCCTTTCGCCCGACGAGGACGTGTTCAAGTGCTGCGGGTCCCGGGCGGCGGCCGACGTGCGCGCGGTGTGCGACCACTTGGGCATCCCATTTCACATGATTGACGATGCGGAGGAATTTCAAAAGGAGGTCATCGGCCGTTTTGCCGCCGAATACCGGGCCGGACGCACGCCCAACCCATGCATCCTGTGCAACGAACATCTGAAGTTCGGCACGCTGTTGCAGCGCGCGGACCAGTTCGGTGCACAATACGTCGCCACGGGCCATTACGCGCGATTGGAACGCGCCGACGGGCGGACGTTGCTCAGGCGCGGACGCGACCCGCGCAAGGACCAGAGCTACTTTTTGTTTTCGCTCCGGCAGGACCAACTGGCCCGCGCGTTGTTCCCGGTGGGTGACCAGACCAAGAGCGACACGCGCACGGCCGCACGCCAACGCCAGCTCAAAACCGCCGAGAAAAAGGAAAGTATGGAGATTTGTTTCGTGCCGGACAACGATTACGGCGGCTTTCTCCAGCAGGCCAACCTGGTTCAAAAGCATCGCGGCGAAATCGTGGATTTGCACGGGCGCATCCTCGGTCATCACGATGGCATCGAATTTTACACCATCGGCCAGCGGAAGGGCCTGGGCATCACCACGCCCAAGCCGGTTTACGTCGTCGAACTGGATGCTGCGAACAACCGTGTCGTTGTCGGCGCCGACTCGGCGCTCGACCGCGATGAATTCACCGTGGACGGCTGCAACTGGATTCCGTTCGACCATTTGACGGAGCCAATCGAAGTCACAACCAAGATTCGTTACAACCATCCCGGCACACCGGCGACGGTGACGCCGCAAGGTAACGGGAGCGCGAAGGTGAAACTGCACTTGGCGCAACGCGCCATCACGCCCGGCCAGGCGGCGGTGTTTTATCAGGACGATCTGGTGGTCGGCGGCGGATGGATTACGCGGTAAACCGTTTCCTCTTGCAACATTTTTAAACTTTGTCGGAGCAGTATCTTTGCAGTCGGACTTTGTTGATTAATGGCAAAAATTCCGCCCTTCAATGGCTGTGAAAACCGGATGCGCCCTACAACCGGGTGGCTCGTGTGACTTGCACTTGTCATTGCTCTTTTTCAAGACAATCCCTGTCTTGAGGGTTTTTCGTCAGAACCGGATGGAATGCTGCTTATTGAGGCATGGCGGTTAAATATAATTACCAATATTCAAGTTCCGCACTGAAAGCATTGGTTTCTGTATCAATTTAGGAGTTTCCCCTGTCCAATAGTTTGCCACCCGTTTCCAAAAATTTCATGCGCTCCCGCCGTCAGGTTGGCAAGCCTTATGCATAGAGAATCGCTGTGATGTACCAAGTGGAAGTATTTATTCGGTCGAGACGTGCCATTTTGGGTTCTTTTCTCTTCGCAGTCTTGTTTGCAGTTATGCCGCTTTCAGCCTTCGCAACCGGGAGTGTAACATTGGCGTGGAACGCAAGCACTAATTCAAGCATCGCGGGTTACAACATTTATTACGGACGGGCCAGCGGCGCCTACACCAACAAGATTTGTGCTGGCAATGCAACAAATGCAACCGTTTCCGTCCTGGTCGAGGGAACCACCTATTATTTTGCGGCGACAACGTATGCTGCTTCAGGTATGGAAAGTCCGTTCTCAAGCGAGGTGTCCTACCTGGTTCCCATGAATGTTCCGATTGTGAATCAGCCGCCGACTTTGAATGCGATCAACAACCTGACCATCAACGAAAACGCCGGGCTACAAACTGTCAGTTTGTCCGGCATCACCTCCGGTGCGACCAATGAAAATCAGACACTTACCGTCACTGCGGCTTCCAGCAACACGGGTTTGATTCCCAAACCGACAGTCAATTACACCAACGTGAACACCACCGGCAATTTGACCTTCAGGCCGGTGGTCAACAAAACCGGGACGGCGATCCTCACTGTTACTGTCAAAGAAGTTGGAACGAGCAACACCGTTACCCGCACATTCACCGTGACCGTTGCCAGCACCACTGGCAGAACCAGCCGAGGTCATCTCTCGTTCAGCAAACCATTGACCAACTCTGTGGCCCTGGTTGGTCAGACCAAAACCCTCAGCGTAACAGCCACCGGAACCGGTGCTTTGAAATACCAATGGCAATTCAATAGCACCAATCTGCCTTCGGCGGTCAGCTCGGTGTTAACGCTAAGCAAAGTTACCACAAATCAAGCGGGCACATATTCGGTGATGGTGTACAACAGCACGGGTTCGACCACCAGCACAGCCACATTGACCGTCTATGCCACGGCGGCGGCCACCCTGGCATCAACAACCCATGTCGACGGCCAGTATGCTTTGATCGTTGCGGGTGTGCCCGGGTATAATTATGTAGTTCAAGCCTCCACCGACTTGGTTAATTGGGTTCCGGTACAGACCAATACCGCTCCGTTCACCTTCGTGGATACCAACGCGAGCCAATTCGGCCAGCGATTCTACCGCTCGGTTTATTTTCCGTAATTCACGGTTTCAGGCCGTCCCTTCGCCGCCGCCAAACCGGTTGTCCCGGCGCCAATGCTGGAGGCGCGAACACCCGTTGGCCCCGGAATTCGATCGCGTATGACCGGGGCGACCTCGTGTGTTGGTGGTGATGCCCGGATGCGCCCGGTAAATGGTTTGTGAATAAGTGGCATTTGCGGCGTTGCCAGACACCGGATAGTCTTCCGATTCTCCTTTTGGAAGTTTAAAAGAAGACCGGCGCTGGACAGAAATAAAAGCGCTCAACTGATTTAAATGTGTCATTTCCGACAGTTGTTTTGCTGTTGCATTCTGGTGGCGATTTTAAAGCTTCCGGCATTTGCGGCCAATGTGACGTTGGTGTGGAACGCGAGCACAGCTCCGGCCGTTGCGGGTTACAGCATTTACCATTGGATCGCGGGCGGCACTTCCACCAACAAAAATTCCGCCGGCAAGGCCACGAGCCTGACCCTTTCCAATCTGGTTTTCGGAACTACCTATTATTTTGCGGCCACGATGTATGACACCGCGGGCGTGGAAAGCCCGTTTTCAATCGTGGTGTCCTACACGGTTCCCCTGGCCGTGAGTGCTTCAAACCAGCCGCCAACGTTGAATCCGTTCAGCGATCTGACCATTCTGGAAAACTCCAGACAGCAAATCGTAAATTTGTCCGGCCTTACCGCCGGCGCGACCGGTGAAAATCAGACGCTCACCGTGACGGCGGTTTCCAGCAATCCAGCCTTGATTCCCAATCCCTCTGTTCGTTACATCAGCCCGCGACCGACCGGCACATTGACCTTCACGCCAATGCACAACGCCATCGGGACCGCGACCATCACCGTCACCGTCAATGACGGTCAGGCCCGGAACAATACCGTCACCCGCACGTTCACCGTGACGGTCAACCCCGGCTCGACTGCTTCTGGTGGTGACAGGGGCGGCGGCGGCGGCCACGGTCAACTCTGGCTCAGCGCCCGGTTGACCAATCTGGTGGTCCTGGTTGGTCAAACCAGGACCTTCAGCGTGACCGCCCCGGGAAGGGGTCGGTTGACCTACCAATGGAAATTTAACGGCAGCAATCTGAGTTCGATGGTGGGGCCGGTGTTGACGCTTAAAAACATCACCACGAATCAAGCCGGCACCTATTCGGTGACGGTATCCGGCAGCAGGGGTTCGACCAACAGCACGGCCACCTTGACCGTGCTGACCTCGGCGGCAGCCACGCTGGCGCCGGCGGTTCGTGCCGGCGGCCAGTATGCTTTGATCGTTGCGGGTGTGCCCGGGTATAATTATGTAGTTCAAGCCTCCACCGACTTGGTTAATTGGGTTCCGGTACAGACCAATACCGCCCCGTTCACCTTCGTGGATACCAACGCGAGCCAATTCGGCCAGCGATTCTACCGCTCGGTTTATGCTCCTTAGGCTGACGGAATGACCTGAATTCCGTCTTTGGGACCGATGACCGTCTTCTCGATTGGACGCATCTTGACAACCCCCAGTTTGGGTTACCCGGCAGGTTTGCCCCGCCATCGCGTGTTGACTCTTGATTAATTCAAAAATGGCGCTTGCCTCAACGCCTGTCGCCACGTATAGTTTGCGCTCTTTTGTAATTAAGATTTATGCGACGACCCAAAGGCATCAAAACGAAAAAGTCCGTGGCCAAGCGGTTCAAGATCACTGGCACAGGCAAAGTCCGGTTCCACCACGCCGGCATCCGCCACCTGGCCCAGACCAAGAATCCCAAGCGCCGCCGCCGTCTCCGTGGCTCAACCACGGTGGACCCCACCGACGCGTATCGCATCACGCAAAATCTGCCGTTCAGCCATTAAGGCTCTCAACTTTCAACCATTAACTTTCAACTGATTCATGCGAGTTACCAACGCCGCCGCCTCCCGCAAACGCCGCAAACGGATGGTCACAGCCGCCAAAGGCTATCGTGCGCGCCGCTCCAACCTTTACCGCTACGCCTCCGACGCCGTTGACCACGGCCGCCAATACGCCTACCGCGACCGCCGCGTCAAGAAACGCACCTTCCGTTATCTCTGGCAGGTGCGCATCAACGCCGCCGCCCGCGCCGCCGGCCTCACTTACAGCCGCTTTATTGAAGGCCTCAAGGCCGCCAAGTGCGCGCTCGACCGCAAGGTGCTCGCCGACATCGCGGCCACCGATGCCGCCGCTTTTGGCGAACTGGTGACCATCGCCAGGAACGCGCTGAAGAACAAGCCCGCCGCCACTCTGGCGAAGGCATAATCAAGTTCGGCAACAAATCTCAACGGGCGACCTGAAAAGGCTCGCCCGTTTTGTTTTCCAAATGGAAATATCCAACATCCAATGTGTTCGCGTGTTACGGGATGTTTCTCGAAATTTTCTTTGTGTCTTTTGCGCCCTTTTGTGGCTAATCTTTTTGAAAATTTATGGCCGGACTGATTGACCAAATTGAACCGCTCAAGCAAACCGCGCTCGCCGAACTCAAGGCGGCGCCTGACCCCGCCGCGCTCGAACAAACCAAGGGCGCCTGGCTCGGCGCCAACGGCAAATTCACCGCGCTGATGAAACAACTCGGCATGCTGTCGAAAGCAGAAAAGCCTGCCGCCGGCAAACTCATCAACGCCGCCAAGGTTGAACTCGAAGCCGCGCTCGCCGAACGCCGCTCCGAACTCGAACTCAAGGCCGCCCTGCCCAAGGAACCGACCGATTTCACATTGCCCGGACGCCGCCGCGCGCTCGGCAAACTCCATCCGCTCACGCAGGTGACCGAGGACATCGTCCGCGCCTTCCGCAAGCTCGGCTTCGCCGTCGCCGACGGCCCGGAGATTGAAGACGAATATCATTGTTTCGACGCCCTCAACACGCCCGCCGACCACCCCGCCCGCGACACCCAGGACACGTTCTACCTTGCAAGCGGGTCGGAGGATAATTCTCCCTCTCCCGGGGGAGAGGGCCGGGGCGAGGGCGGACGTAAATCACTTTTACTTCGAACGCATACCAGCTCCGTCCAAATCCGCGTGATGAAATCGCAGCCGCCGCCCGTGCGCATCATCGTGCCGGGGCGCGTTTATCGCCGCGACAACGCCGACGCCACGCACAACCCCACCTTCCAGCAGATCGAAGGGCTTTACGTGGACAAGGGCGTCACCGTCGGCGACCTCAAGGGCACGGTTGAATTCGTTTTCAAGGAACTGCTGGGCCGCGATGTGAAGATTCGTTTCCGGCCGCACTACTTCAGCTACACCGAGCCGAGTTTCGAGATTGATTTCAGCAATGCGCTTGTGAAAAAGCTCGGCAAGGACTGGCTGGAAATCGCCGGGTGCGGCATGGTGCATCCGCAGGTGTTCGAGAACGTCGGCTACGACCCCGAAGTCTGGACCGGCTGGGCGTTCGGCTTCGGCATCGAACGCATCGCCATGATCCGCTACGGCATTAACGACATCCGCCTCTTTTACGAAAACGACGTCCGGTTTTTGAAACAATTTTAATCCGGTGGGGTGAGCGTCCCCGCGAGCCATGAAAAACAAATCCAAACAAATCAAACGCCCGGTGGCTGACAAAAGCAATCAAAACAAAAATGAAAAAAGCTCCGTCAGGAGCGACATCAAAAACGAATGAATGACGCCGGTCAAAAATTTGTGGTTGGCGGAATATACCGCCCAGGCTTGCCGCGCCATAGCGCAGCGAAGGCGGGGGCTTGGTTGGTGGGCGGCGTGCTGGCTATAAAGATGCCGCTCCTGACGGAGTTTGGCCCCGACATCAATGACCTCCGCCTCCTTTATGAAAACAACGCTTTATTCTTTTGCCAATTATTATATTAATTCATGACTTGACTATGAGTGCACTCAGAAAAGCAGCCGGCGCATTGGCTAATTCCGTTTTCTTCCGTCATGGCAGGGCCTTGTTCGCTGAAAACGCCCGAAACTGGAATCTCCCACTTTCCAAGTTCGACAAGTTGTGGGTTGGGGCATGGCTGATTCTGGATGATTATTCGAAGGGTGCTTTTCCACCGCAGTTTAACGACCGGCAAACGGCGCATCAAGCCGAGAAAGATTATCGCATCTCCGTCCCCGGCATGACGGCGCAACAAGTCGGGCATGTCAGCATGGCCAAACCTTTCTGGTACGGACAGATGAGATGGGTCGCACTTACCTTGCGGACTTCAGCAAACTTACCGCCTGCCTGGAAATGGTGAAAGTGAGTCCGTCTGCGAAAATTCTTGAGTTAGGCTGCGGCTCCGGCTGGATGGCGGAGTTTCTCGCTGTCATGGGTTACGACATGACGGGCACGGAAATCGCTGAAGAGGAAATCACCGATGCGAATCGCCGCATTCGCAGTCTTGAAGTAAAGGGCTTTTCCCCCGCGCTAAAGTTCGTGGCCACTCCCATGGAGTCGGTCCACACAGTGGTGGCGGCGGATTCGTTCGACGCAGTGTTCGTGTTTGCGGCGCTGCATCACGCATTTGAATGGCGTGAGGCGATACGTTCCAGCTTCGCATGCCTGAAACCCGGCGGATGGTTCGTGATATGCGACGAGCCGAATGTCCTGCATATTTTCATCTCGTATCGCGTGGCGAAGTTGTCCAAAACGCACGAGATCGGTTTCAGCAAAAGCGAGTTGGTCACGGAATTGCGGAAAACCGGTTTTCGGAAAATAATTTCAACTGGGGCGAAGCTGCATTGGTGGTTTCGCCCACATTGGCTGCTGGCACAAAAGTAAAATGAAAGTCACCCTTAACTGGCTCAAACAATACGTTGATTTCGACTGGTCGCCCGAACAACTGGCGGAGCGGCTCACCATGCTCGGCCTCGAAGTCGAGGGCGTCCACAAAACCGGCGGCGAGTTCGAAGGCATCGTCGTTGCCCAAATCCTCACGCGCGACCCCGTGCCCGGCTCGGACAAGCTCTCCGTCTGCAAGGTCAACGACGGCAAGGGCGAGCGCGTCATCATTTGCGGCGCGCAGAATCACAAGCCCGGCGACAAGGTGCCGCTCATCCTGCCGAACTTTGCCCTGCCGCTGAAGCCCGGCGACAAGGAACCGTTTGTCATCAAGGAACGAAAAGTTTTCGGCATCACCAGCCACGGCATGATGTGTTCGCCGCAGGAACTTGGCTTGCCGGAACAGATCGAAGGCCTGCTCATCCTGCCGCCCGATGCCAAAGTCGGCCAGCCGTTCGCCGAATATCTCGGCCGTACCGGCGGCGACGTGGTGTTCGATCTCGAAATCACGCCCAACCGGTCGGATTGGAACAGCGTCATCGGCATCGCCCGTGAAATCGCGGCGGTGACGGGCAATAAGCTCAAACTCCCTGACGTTGGTGGGGCGAGCGTCCCCACGAGCCGTGGCGAAGGAGCGGCTCGTCAGGAGCCTCGCCCCACCGCCGCTGACTTGGTCAGTGTGCGCCTCAATGATCCTGATCTTTGCCCGCGTTACACCGCGCGCGTTGTCAAAGGCGTAAAGATTGGGCCCAGCCCGGATTGGCTCCGAACCACCTTGGAAAAAGTCGGCATCCGCAGCATCAACAACGTCGTGGACGTGACGAATTTCGTGATGCTCGAAATCGGCCAGCCGTTGCACGCGTTTGATTATCACCTCATCGCCAAATCAAACGTAGGACAGGCTTCCAGCCTGTCTCAAACTTCAAAAGGAAAAGATGGAGACAGGCAAGATGCCCGTCCTACAATCGTCGTCCGCCGCGCGAAGACCGGCGAGGAATTCATCACGCTCGACGGACAGAAGCACCAGCTTACCACGGCGAACCTCCTCATCGCCGATGAGCAAAAAGGCATTGCGCTCGCCGGCGTCATGGGCGGGCAGAATTCCGAGATCAAGGACAATACCGTGGACGTGCTCATCGAGAGTGCCTATTTCTCGCCCACGAACATCCGCCGCACGAGCAAGACATTGGGACTGCGCACCGACGCCAGTTACCGGTTCGAACGCGGCGCGGACATTGACATTAATGACTGGGCCAGCGCCCGCTGCGCGCAATTGATTCTCGAAACCGCCGGCGGCCAGCTCGCCGAAGGCCTCGTGGACGCCTACCCGAAACCGGTCGAGCCGAAGCAAATCACGCTGCGGCATCACAAGGTGAACGAGTTGCTCGGCATTGAGCTTCGGCCCGAAGAAATTGAGTTCTACCTCGGCCAGCTTGGCTTGAAAACCACCGGGCGCAAAGTACGGCCAGTCGGTGCAAATACCGCACCGGAACCGGTCACGTTTCAAATCCCGACCTTCCGCGTGGACTTGAAACGCGAAGTGGATTTGATCGAAGAAGTCGCCCGTCTGCATGGCGTGGACAAAATTCCGTCCACACCGCCGCGCGGCGCGATGGGCGCGAACGCATTCGACGCGACGCATGACGTCCTGGCGGAAGCGCGGCGGATTTTGAGCGGACTGGGATTGAACGAAGCGCAGGGACAGACGCTGATCGGAAATGCCGAATGCCGAATGCCAAATGCCGAATTGGTTACACTGGCAAATCCGTTGAGTTCGGACATGGACGTGCTGCGTCCGAGTTTGTTGCCCGGCTTGATTCATTCGTTGCGGCACAACGTGAGCCGCAAAAATTATGATGTGGCTTTGTTTGAAGTCGGACGGGTGTTCAACGTGGCACAGGCGTCCTCGCCTGTGAAAACACAGACCGGAGGTCTGTGCCACAAGGAAGAACGCCGGGTGGCCATTGCGCTCACGGGGCAGCGCGCCCTGCCCTTCTGGAGCGGCACTGAACGCGACGCGAAATTTGACGCCTGCGATTTGAAAGGGTTGCTGGAGGAATTTTTCGAGCAATTCGGTTTGCGCGGCATGACGTTCACGCGCCAGGCGGAAAGCACATCGCTCTTTCTCGAATCGGCCGTCATTTTGCAGGGCAAAAATCAAGTTGGCGAGTTCGGTCAATTGCTGCCCGCGCTGGCGAAGAAATATGATTTGCGCGACGCCGTGCTGCTGGCGGAATTGAATCTGGACCTGCTGCTGGCGCGGCGGAATCCGGCCAAGTCATTCAAGCCGCTGCCCGCGTTTCCCGCCATCCGCCGGGACGTGGCGATGATTGTGCCCGAAGCCACGACGCACGACGCCGTTTTGCAGGTGGTGAAACAGACAAAGCCGGCGAACCTGGAAGCCGTGGAATTGTTCGACGTGTTCCGCGGCAAAAACGTTCCCGAAGGCCAAAAAAGCCTGGCTTACGCCTTCACCTACCGCGCCGCGGACAAAACGCTGACCGACGCCGAAGCCAACGCCGCGCACACGAAAATCGTGGAAGCATTCAAAACACAATTGAAGGCGGTCGTGCGTGAATAATTCCGCGAACATCACCTTGCTCGGCAAAGCCCGCTTCGCGTCGCCGATTCGACACTCGGTCAATGACGAGGCGCGCGTACCGTTGCATATTGTGCGGACGCCTGGCGTCACGCCAATAGAGGAACTCCTTTTTGAGATGGCCGGCCCGCGCGAAAAACTTTTCTTCGATCCCAGAGACACTCGTGCCGGCATTGTAACCTGCGGTGGACTTTGTCCCGGCATGAACACCGTCATCCGCTCCGCCTTCCTGGAACTGCACCATACTTATGGGGTGAAGGAAGTGCTGGGGTTCCGCGACGGCTACCACGGACTTGATCCGGCGAGCGGACTGGAGCCAATCGTGCTCAACGCTGACCTCGTGGACGACATCCACAAGGAAGGCGGCACGGTCCTCGGCACGTCGCGCGGCCCGGTGGACATCAGCCGGGCGGTGGAGAATCTCATCAAACGCGATGTGAACATCCTGTTCGTCGTTGGCGGCGATGGCACGCAACACGGTGGTTACAAGCTTTTTCAGGAGGCGCAAAAGCGCGGTCACGCGCTGGCGGTCGTGGGCGTTCCGAAGACCGTTGACAACGATGTGCCTTATGTTTCGCGCACTTTTGGCTACCAGACTGCAGTGCAGGAAGCGACCCGGGTCATTACCTGCGCCCACACGGAGGTTCACAGCGTCCAGAACGGCATCGCCCTGGTAAAATTGATGGGACGGCACGCCGGGTTCATCGCCGCGGAAGCCACGGTGTCCAGCCAGGAGGTGAACTTTTGTCTGATCCCGGAAATTCCGTTCAAGCTGGAAGGCGAAGGCGGGTTCCTCAACGCGCTGAAGAAACGCACGTTGAGACGGGCACACGCAGTCATCGTGGTGGCCGAAGGCACCGGACAGGACCTGCTGGAAAACAAAGGCGGGGAACGTGACGCTTCGGGGAACATCAAACTCAGGGACATCGGCCCGTTCCTCCGCGAAAAGATCGAGGCTTACTTCCGGGCGGAAAAAATTCCCATGGTGATGCGTTACCTGGAACCGAGCTACATCATCCGGAGCGTGCCCGCCGATGCGGAAGACGCGATTCTGTGCGACCAATATGCCCGTCATGCCGTGCATGCCGCGATGGCGGGCAAGACCGGCCTGGTGATTGGGTTGCTGCATGACCACTTCATCCATGTGCCCATTGAAATGCTGGCGAAACAGGAAAAGCGTGTGGATCCCAACAGCTCCATCTGGCACGCCGTGCTGGCCACCACCGGACAACCCGCGCATTTTGAGTAAGGCCAGATCCGGCTGATGTCCGGTAATTGGGGAGGTTTGCCTTGCTCAAAAGAATGCTTGCGCGTGGCTCAATCTGGTTTTGAATTACCGCCATGAACGCGAAACCATTTCTGGTCATCCCTGTTGTCAGCGTCTTTTGCCTCGGTCTTTTGGCGGGTTGCGCCAGCCCCAAGCATCCGATTGCTCAAAACCCGAAGCCACCTGTCAGCCTGGAGCCACCTCCGGCCGTCGTGAAAACCAACCGGCTCGTTATCCACGCTGACCAGCCGGGCGCGGAAATCAGCCGCAACATTTACGGTCAGTTCTCCGAGCATCTCGGCCATTGCATCTACGGCGGCCTCTGGGTAGGCGAGGACAGCCCCATTCCCAACACCCGCGGCATCCGCAACGACGTCGTCGCCGCGCTGAAGAAAATCCAGGTGCCGGTGGTGCGCTGGCCGGGCGGCTGTTTCGCCGATGAATACCACTGGATGGACGGCATCGGCACACCCACCAACCGTCCGTCCATGATCAACACGACTTGGGGTGGCGTCGTGGAAAACAATCATTTCGGCACGCACGAGTTCATGGATTTTTGCGGGCAGATCGGGGCGGCCCCTTACATCTGCGGCAACGTCGGCAGCGGCACGGTGCAGGAAATGATGGAGTGGGTCGAATACCTGACGTCCGATGCGGATTCACCGATGGCCAATCTGCGCCGGCAAAACGGCCGCGAACAGCCGTGGAAAGTGCCCTACTTCGCCGTCGGCAACGAAAGCTGGGGTTGCGGCGGCAACATGACGGCGGAGTTCTGCGCCGACAATTTCAGCCGTTACAACACCTTCGTGAAAGACTACCCCGGCAACCACATCTACCGCGTCGCGAGCGGCGGGCTGGAGTCCGATTACCACTGGACCGAAGTGTTGATGAAGCAGAACGCGGACGGACTGAAACATGGGGGGCAGGCGATGAACGGCTATTCATTGCATTATTACACCCTTCCCACCAGCAACTGGTCGCACAAGGGTTCCGCCACCAAGTTTGACGAGGCGGAATGGTTCAACACGTTCCGGCACACGCTGGTCATGGATGAGCTCGTCACCAAACATTCCGCCATCATGGATAAATATGACCCGCAGAAAAAAGTCGGCCTGATTGTGGACGAATGGGGCGCGTGGTACGACGTCGAGCCGGGGACCAATCCGGGCTTCCTTTACCAGCAAAACACGCTGCGCGACGCGCTGGTGGCCGGCGTCACGTTGAACATTTTCAATAATCACGCCGACCGCGTGAAGATGGCGAACATCGCCCAGATGATCAACGTGCTCCAGGCGATGATCCTCACCGACAACGAAAAGATGACGGTCACACCGAGTTACTGGGTGTTTGAAATGGACACCGTCCACCACGATGCCACGCTGCTGCCCAGCGAACTGCAAAGCGTGGATTATGCCTTCGGCGACAAAACAATTCCGGCAGTCAGCGCCTCGGCCTCGCGCGACCGGGCGGGCAAAATCCACGTTACGCTGTGCAATCTGAATCCCAATCAATCCATTGAAGTCCCGTGCGAATTGCAGGGCGCCAAGGCGCAGAAAATTTCCGGCCGGGTGCTGACCGCGCCGGAAATGAGCGCGCATAACACCTTCGACCAGCCGGACAACGTGAAGCCCACCGAGTTCAACGCCTTCAAGGTCACGGATAACGGATTCGTTACCACCCTGCCCGCAAAGTCGGTTGTGGTCCTGGAAGTCAACTGACCCAAAAACCCGGTGTCAGGAAATCAACCACGAATGAACACTGATTTTTTTATGCTGTTTTCTCCCTCTCCGCGGAGTGGAGGAGAGGGTTGGGGAGAGGCGGCGCGTTTGTTTCGATTACCCCTCTCTCCGGCTTTAATCCGTGTTTATCCGTGTTCATCCGCGGTTCAACACAAATTTCGGGATAATCACTCCGTCTGGACGAACGGCGGGATGGGGCAATCCAGCGTGTCGGCGACGGCCCGGAGCAGTTCGGCTTCGGTTTCCGTTATCACACCATCGGCACCGACCGTGTAAACACAGGCTTCGATCAAATTCTTCTTGATGGTCGGCACGGCCAGCGCCAGACGGTTGAGCGCGGCGTCAATCTGGTCCACGCCGCATTGTTCGCGCGGCAGCAGTCCCAGATCAACGTTGTCCGGCGCGCACAGATACGGGGCACCGGTTTCAAAGGCTTTTTGGATTTCGGCGGCATCGCTGCTGCCGACGTTGGCCAGCGCCGACAGCACGACGGCGCAATCCGGCACGAGCGGCTTGAGCGTATAGTATTGGGCGACCGGCGGACGCGCCCCGCTGAATTGCAGCGTGAGATGGCGAAGAACGATTTTTTGCAACACGAATTCAAACAGTTCAATCTTGCCGTCGCTTTCGATAAGCCATTGGAGTGTCTGCGAAAATTGATTGAACTGCTCCGCGCGCAACTGCCGCAACGCGCTCGATGCGAGATTGATGATCGGCAAATGCGCGTGTGCCGCGGCAGTCGAAACATCGGGAAACAACGCCGCGGTCTTCTGATAAACCGCCGGTTCAACGCGCTGGGCTAGCCCGGCAAGCTGCGTCGTGCGCGTCGTTTCGTCCGGACTCAGCAGCATCGCGTAAATCAGCGCCACGGCATCGAGTGGTTCGCGCGCGGCGGCTTTGATGCTTTCGGGCAGCGAATCGCGCAACTGCTCGGCGTATTTGAGATGCAACGGCGTGGGGTTGCCGAGATTCGGCAGCACGGAATGCGACCGGATGACCGGCGGTTTTTCTGCGTCGCCGGAGGCGAGAATCGCGCCGCCCAGCACAGTGCCAAAAATGTTCGGCATCGGCGGGCGTTTCGGTGTTGAAATTTCTTCAGGCAGCCGGTCGCGCCCGTCATAACGAACGTAAGGAAATTTTCCGTCGAAATTCGGGTCAAAAACGCGGATGCGTTCCGCGAGCGGTGGGTGGGTTTCGAGCAATCCGATAAACGGTTCACTGACGCCGTTTCCAAAAAACATGTGAGAAAGTTCCTCGGCGTGCGCGTGGCCAAGGCGTGAACCCGTTTCGCCCAAGCCGCCGATTTTTTTCAGCGCGCCGGTGATGCTTCCCGGATTGCGCGTGAATTGGACGGACGAGGCGTCAGCGAGAAATTCACGCTGGCGGCTGACAGCGGCCTGAATGAGGCGTCCAAAAAAAACGCCGATGTAGCCGATGACCAGCAGCAACAAACCGAGCAGAGGCAAAGGATTTTGTCCGCGCCCGCGCCCGCCAACGCGCGCCGTTTGCAAAAGAACCCGTCCGATGATGGCGAGGCAAAGGATGCCAAAGATGATGCCCATAAGCCGGAGGTTCAGCCGCATGTCGCCGTTCAAAATGTGGCTGAATTCGTGGCCGATGACGCCCTGTAATTCGTCACGCGACAAATTTTTCGCGCAGCCGCGTGTCACGGTGATGGTCGCGTCGCCGGGTTTGTGGCCAGCGGCGAAGGCGTTGATGCCGTCCTCCTCGTCCATGACATAGACCTGCGGCACGGGCACGCCGGAAGCGATGGCCATTTCCTCGACGACATTGAGCAGTTTGCGTTCGTCGGGATCGTTCGTGTTCGGGTTGACGAGGCGTCCGCCCATCATTTCCGAAACCGCACTGCCGCCAGACGCCAGCGCCATGGTTTTATAACTACTGCCGATCAAAACAACCGCGAGCGTGCCGAGCGCGACACCGAGAAAAAGCCGGGGATTCCAAAGTGCGAACTGCGGTTGTTCGCCGTAACGATGGTAATGTGCTTGCGCGCCGGCAAAAATGACCAGTGCGGCGAAATAGACGGCGACGATGAGCGCCACCACGGCGATAACAAAGTAAAAAACCAGCAGCTTGGTTTTACGGCGGGTCTTTTCTTGTTGGGCAAAGAAATCCATGGTCGTGAATCGTGAACCGTGAAACTGTTCAACCGGCGGCCACCGCGTCTTCGCACCGCCGAATTAACGAATCAGGATTCAACGATTTCCTAAAAGGAGACTTTGGGCGCGTCCTTTTGTTCCGGTTTGTCCACGACAAACAGCTCCGCCGCAGTGAAGTTGAACATGCCGGCGATGAGGTTGCTCGGAAACACCTCGCGGTCGGTGTTATAAACCATGACGGAGTCGTTGTAAGCCTGCCGCGCGAACGAGATTTTATTTTCCGTGGAGGTCAGTTCCTCGGTGAGCTGCATCATGTTCTGGTTGGCCTTCAGGTCGGGGTATTGTTCGGAGACCATCATCAGGCGGCTCAACGTGCCGGCGAGGCCGCTTTCGGCGGAAACCAGGTTTTTCATGGCGCCGGAATCGCCGGGATTGGCGGCGGCGGCCTGGGAGGCGACGTAGGCGATGTTGCGCGCCTTGGTGACGTTTTCCAGCGTCTCGCGTTCGTGCTTGATGTAGCCCTTGGCAATCTCGACCAGGTTCGGGATCAGGTCGTAGCGGCGCTTGAGCTGCACGTCTATTTGCGCATAGGCGTTTTTATAGCGGTTGCGCATCGTGACGAGTTTGTTGTAAACGCCGACAACGAAGCCGGCCAGACCCAGCACCACCACCAGCAGAACAATTGCAATAATCAGTCCAATTCCGATAGCCATAAATATCCTTTGTTGAATTTGATTTACAATTAGGCCAAAGCCCGCCAACCGGCAATGATAATTTGCCCGTCTTTTTGGAATCAGGTTCCTGGGAGCGCCGGCGTCTCGCCGGCAAGTGGTTCAGTTCGCCGCAAGGCCAAGCCGGCGAGACGCCAGCGCTCCCAAGTTCACGGCTCAACCAGCACCGGCATCCCCACCCACACCAGCTTCGACAGGTATTCCGCGTCCCAATTTGCCAGCCGGAAGCAACCGTGCGATTCTGTGCGCCCAACCTGCTCCGGAATCGGCGTGCCGTGAATGCCGTAGCCAGTCTTGTCCAGACCAATCCAGGCCACACCCACCGGATTATTCGGACCGGGCGGCAAAATCAGTTTCATCTTCAACTGCCGCGCCTCGGGCGATTCGGGAAACAGGTCCGGGTCGAAGGTGTAATTCGGGTGGGGCGCAATGACCGCGACGTGCAATTCGCCGACCGGCCGTTTCTCGACGTTCGCCGCGATGCTGCACGGAAAATGCGCGAGCAGGTTCGTTTCCATGTCGAAGGCCTCCAAAAACTTGTCCGCCAGATGGATGACGGCGAACGCCGCCTTGTTCGACGCTACGGGATAATCCACGTCGGGAACCTGCAAAACCGTCCCCGCCGCGATGTTCGTCCAGTTGACATTCAAATTCAGCCGCCGGATCAGTTCGGGATGTGAATGGCTTTTTTCCGCGACGAGTTCGAGTTCTGTTTCGTATTCCAACGCCGTTTGCTGCGACTTGGCCAGCCACGTTTTGCCGAGCGGTTGCAGCCGCGCCAGGTCGTCGGTCGTGACCACATAAGTCGTCATCAGCGGCGCATTGAGCATGAGCCGGGCGCGCGTGTCTGCGTTGAGCGCACCGGTCACCGGCAAATGTTGAGTTTCCTGAAAAACGGAAATGGCCCGGCGCGTTTGCGAACCGAGCGCGGCGTCAATGGATCCCGATGAAATCGCCCGGCGCGCCAGCGCCACCTGCGCTTCAAACACGTTGCGCACCGGACGCGGAAAAGTGGCCGGCGATTCGGGGACAACGACAAATGGCCGCAGGCGCGGCGCCACGGCCTTTACCGGCGCACGGACGACTTTGGTTGGAGGATGCTCGTGACGCCACCAAAGCCACGCCCCGGCCGCGAGCACAGCCAGCGCCAACAGCCAGCGCCAGCTGCCGCGCCTTTTGCGGTGCGGGCGGAACGACGAAGAATTGGAATTGCGGCGCACGCGGAGATTAAGCCACAGGCCGACCGGCGACCCAAGACCGAAGTCGCCCTCAGTGCAAGTTCAAAAGCGCGTCACCGATCAGCTTCGCGGCGTCATCGTAATTGACCAGGCCGGTGTTGATGATCATGTGGTAAAGCAACGGATCATTAATGTCGGTATTGAAATACTTTTTCAGATAACGTTCGCGGCCGCGGTCTTCGTTTAGACAGAATTTGCGCGCCTGGTCCAGGGTCAGGTTGTATTTGTGGTATTCTCTGTGGGAGTATTCGACGCGTTTTTCGAGCGGAGCCACCAGGCGGATATGCAGCACATGCGGCAATTCGGCGGTGATCACGTTGCCGCCACGGCCGATGAGGATCACGTTGCCCAACCCGGCCAGCCTGAGCATGGTCTCGGCAGTTTGACGGACAATGGTCTCCACCGGCGGATGCAACTCGAACAAATCCGCCATAATCTCCTGGGTTTTCGATATGGTGTCCTCGGGCAGCAACCTGGCCAGGCGGGTCGGCAGGTTGTGGTCCTCGAGGACCTTGTCCATGAGATTGCGGTCGAATACAGTCCACGGACAGGCGTCCTTGGGCGAGCGGGACTGCAGGTATTCGGCGAGTTTCCGGGCAACAGCAAGCGCGCCGCAACCAGCCTGCCGGGAAATGGTCACGGCGTGGCGAATGCCGCTCTCAGCTTGAGAGCCGGATTTCCCGCCATCTCGCAACTGGCAGTTGATGAAGGATAAACAATGTTCAAGACCGGCGCTCTCAATCATAATTACCTCCGGGGTTGTCCAACCGCCGGCACTCCTGATTCGTCATCAATCTTTAAATTGGATTCCTTCATGACTGTTCCATCACGTGAAACAAAGGCAACCGCCACCTGGCCGAGCCGAACAAACAGCGGACGCAAGGGCTCCTCCTGCTGAATGAGCGCGAGCAGACAAGTCATAAGCGCCTCGTGCTCTTCTGGTGAGCCAACAAAGCCAACACTGAACTCCTCGCAAGCATCGCCGTATTTCTTGTACCACTGATAGAGAGTGTCAACCATCAATCCAAACTGTGTCTCGACACTATCCCCCGGTCGGATGGAAACCGTAAGGCCAACCCCTTGGAGTTCGCGTCCGTCCTTCTGTATCGTCTTCCGTCCGGCTTTAACCATATCAAGGACGAGGCACGAAGCCCATTCGAGTCAGGATTTCCTGCCCGCGCTTTGACTGAACAAACTGGACAAAATCCCGTGTTGCCGACGATTCCTTCGTCGTGTCGGTGTAAAGGTGGAGCACCCGCGCGTAAGGATATTGACCTCCATTCACCGACGCGATGGTGGGGGCCACGCCTCCGATTGACACGGCCTTGACACCGTCCTGGCTGACCAGATCAATGCTGGCATAACCAATTCCGTTCGCATCTTGAGCCACATTCTGGACGATTCCCACGTAATTGGTGAACGCTTTCAAGCCCAGGGCATAAGGCCTGTTTTCCATCGCCAATTCCCGAAAGCCCAGATGGGTTCCTGAAATTTCATCGCGGCTGCACAAATGGATCGGCGCATCCGGCCCGCCCACCTCTTTCCAATTTGTGACCACTCCGGTAAAAATGTCCCGCACTTGATCCCGCGTCAGGTTCCCGACGGGGCTGCCGGCGTTGACGACGACCTCCACGCTGTAAGCGCCGATGACGTAATCGTTAAACTCTACATCCCGATCCTTGGCCAGTTGCAATTCGTTTGTGCTCACCGGGCGCGAAGCCGCAGCGATGTCGCATCGCGCAACCATCAATGCCCCCATCCCATACGTGGTCCCTTTGTATTCGGTGTCAAAAACAACTGTGGGGTGCTCCTTCCAGTACTCCGCAATGAGCCGCGGGGCCAATTCTTCTCCAAACGTGTTCGAGCCCCGGATGGTGATTTTTCCCGGTTTCCCACAGCCCGCGATCACCACGCTGAGCACCATTAAACTGAGGCTGCCCACGAGTGTAATTCGGCGGAAACCAAAGCAATCGTTATTTGTTTTCATGACACGCCCTTCTGTTCACAGCCAAACCATTTCACGCTGATACTCCATCCGTTGTGGCAAGCAGTTCAAGGAAAAAAATCGCGCCGCCGCAACGGGCCGGCCCGGCGGAAAGCAAAGCAAAGATGGAAACGCAGTCAGATGAATCCGAATGTCTGGAAACTTTATCAAGAACCTCCACCAGCCCCCGCCCCGCCGCCGATGACATCTCCTCCGATAATGGCGATTAACGGCAGGAACATGGCGATGACAATGCTGCCCACGACAATGGCCAGGAAAATAATCATGACCGGTTCCAGCAGCGACGTCATGGCACTGACGGCATTGTCCACCTCCTCGTCGCTGGTGTCGGCGATCCTCATGAGCATGTCCGGCAGCGCGCCGGTTTGTTCGCCCACGTCCACCATGCCGGACACCATCGCCGGAAAAATCCGGGATTCTTTCAGCGGCCCGGCGATGCTCCCGCCTTCCTTCACGCTGTCGTGGATTTTTGAAATCACGCCGCCCACGATGACATTGCCGGACGTTTCCTTCACGATGGTCAACGCCTGAAGGATGGGCACGCCGCTGCCGAGCAGGGTCCCCAGTGTCCGGGCAAATCGGGAGAGCACCACCTTTTGGCAAACCGTACCGACGACAGGCATGATTAGTTTGAAGCGGTCAAACCACCGCCGACCGCGCCGGGTGCGAACGAGAATCGGCAACACAAACGCCAGGACCAGCCCAACCATTCCGACGGTCAGAAAGTGGCTTTTGAACACATCGCTGATTTTCAAGACCCACACGGTGAACGACGGCATGGGCCGGCCATTGAGCAACCCGTCAAAAATCGCCTGGAACCGTGGAATGACAAAAACCGTCAGCAGCGCGAGGATGCCCGTCGCGACCACCAGCACGGCGACCGGATAAAACATGGCGGCCTTGATTTTGCCTTTGATTTTCAGCGCCTTCTCCATGAACTCCGCCTGGCGCCGGAGCGCCACTTCCAGGACACCGCCCATTTCGCCCGCCTTGACCATGTTCACGTAAAGCGGATTGAAAACCCTTGGATGCGCCGCCAGGGCCTCGGACAACGTACTCCCGCCTTCAATGGCCGCAGCCACGTCCGTGATGACGCGCTTCAGCGCGCGGTTCTCCGTCTGCTCCTGCAGGATGCGCAACCCGCGCATGAGCGGCATCCCCACGTCAATCAGCGTCGCCAGCTGGCGGGTGAACACCGCGAGAACGGCCGGTTTGATCCTCCCGGCCGGCATTCGAACCTGTAGATTTAGAGCTTATCCGTAAATAGAGTTTCATGTTAAAGTCAGCACATACGCCAACAAATCAAAGCCGCCGCGCATTGCAGCAACGCCAGAAAATTGGCCGCGGTCTTTTCATAGCGCACCAGCAGC
>Ga0224557_1000290_pt1 | contig 57093 bp, 42 predicted proteins | sample 714S31014metaG_FD_180677 | JGI IMG/M metagenome (GOLD analysis project Ga0224557, IMG submission 180677) | Peat soil microbial communities from Stordalen Mire, Sweden - 717 S3 10-14 | ecosystem: Environmental > Terrestrial > Soil > Wetlands > Peat | place: Sweden: Norrbotten County, Stordalen...
GCGGGGACCGCGCCCTCGACGTACTCGGCCGCCGCGTCCGATGCCGCCGTCCGGGCACGGAACGCCGGCGTCACTTGATCAGGGCGAGGTCGTTGGCGATGTGGCGCTGCACCGAGGCCACGGCCCGGAACGCCACCTTCAAGTAGTTTCGGGTCAAGGGGTTCAACTCGTCTGGGTCCAGGAAATCGTCGGGCGGGACCCCCCGCTCCAACTGGGCGACCTGGTGGTCGAGTCGGAGCTGGCACACGAGTTCGAACGCCTCGCGCAGGGCGAGTGCGTCGAAGGCCGTGAGGATGCCGGCATCCTCCGCCGCCGCCAGTCGCGCGTTGGTCGAGGCGCACGTGACCCCGGCGGCCAGTCCCGCCCACCGGGCGATGTCCACGATCGGTACCACGCCCCCGCTCTTCAGGTCGAGCCGGTTGCGATGCTCGCCCGTGGACTCTACGACGAGGCCCCGCAGGAAGCCGGTGGGCGGTCGGTGGGCGAGGGCGAACTCGGCCAGCAGGCGCAGCAGCCGCGGGCGTGCCGGGGCGAGCCGGAACGTCTCTGCGATGAGCGGCTCGGTCTCGTCGCCCCACACCACCCGGCTGTCGACGAGCACTGACACCAGCACCAGGGCCTTTTCCTGGGTGGGGAGGTCGAGGAAAGACCGGGCCGCTTTCTGCCACGACGACAGCGACCGCACGAAGAGTGGGTCCGACGCGCTGACCCGGTGTTCGTCGGGGTGGAACCCGCACCGGACCAGCAGGTTGGTCGCGGCTATGGCGACTTCGCCCAGGTAGTGCCGCACGGCAGTCTCGTCGCGCCGGTCCCCGTCGAACCAGACGATGGCGCTGTCGAGGTCGGAGCTCGGCACCGCCTCCCGTCGGGCCTGGCTGCCGAGCGTCAGCCACGTGAAGCGCGCCGGCGGCTCGCCCGCGCCAGCGACGGTGAGGTCGAGCACCTTGCGGGTGAGTGCGTCGGTCACCACCGAGAAGACCGACATCACCTCCTCGGCCGGCACCCCGCCCTGGGTCATGGCGACGACGGTCGGCCGCAACTTGGACGACGCGTCGACCAGCTCGCCGCCGGAGGACGCCCGGGAGATGGCACGGCGCAGGAAGAACGAGGAGCTCCGCTCCACGGCCAGGAGGTCGTGGTCCTCGACGATGCCGAGAACCCGCCCGTTTGCGGACACCACGGGGAAGTGCCGGATCCCCCGGTCGAGCATTTCCATCAGCACGTCGTTGCCCGAGCGGTCGCTGGGGATCGTGAACGCCGGTGCGGTCATGACCGCCGACACCGGTGCTTCGCCGGGGAGATCGCCGGCGACCACCCGCGAGCGCAGGTCGCTGTCGGTGACGATCCCGACCGAGTCCTCCAGGTCGACGATGAGGGCCGTCGCCCCGGCTTCCGTCATCCGGCGGGCCGCCTCGCGGATCGGGGTCGCCGGCGCGCAGATCACCGGTTCGCTGCGGATGGTGGCGCTGACCGGCTCGCGCAGGCGGTCCCTCGGGACCTCGGAGCCCGGCGCGTACAGCAGGTGATGGCGGTCCTCGAGCATCGAGCGGGTGAGGTAGCGAAGGCCCTGGGGCTGGGCGAGGATCTCCGAGGCCGCATCGGCCGGGATGCGGTAGGTGAGGGTGTCCTCCGCCGTGCGCGTGGCGAAGCCCGTCGGGAGGCCGGACAACACCGATGCGTGCCCGAACAGCTCGCCCGGGCCCATCAGGTCGAGGACCCGTCCGTCGTCGACGACCTCCACGGCCCCGGCCCGGATCACCCGCAGGAACTCGATGCCCTCGGCACCCTTCGGGAAGATGGTCGTCCCGGCCGGGTGGAATTCGACCTCCACTGACTCCGCCAGTCGCTCGACCGCCGCAGGGTCGGACGCGTCGAAGGGCGGGCACTGAAGGAGAAAGTCAACGATGTCGGGTATCGCTGCCATTGCGCCCCAGCAAACCACACTTGTATCACCGACCAGAGATCGAACGGTGGCCGATCTCGCCGCCGAGGTTCAGCGACTGAAGATCCGGCGATGAGCATCGGTCGTGTGTTCGGTGCCGTTCCGGAACTGGGCGGCGGATACCGAGGTGAATGACACGGCTGCTACCGCTTCACGACTGCAAAGGTGTACGACACTCAGCGAGAGGCCGTCAGGGATGAGCAACTTCAGCGTCATCGCTGCCACGCGTGACCAGGTCCGTGACTAGGAATCGAGCCGAGTGCTGCAAAATCCCTGGTATCCGTGACGAGGCGTGACGAGGAATCTGTACCGCTCGATCTGGGCAAGAGTCTCTGAACTGGAGCCAACTGGAGCCTGAGAGGAGATTCGAACTCCTGACCTGCGCATTACGAGTGCGCTGCTCTACCGACTGAGCTACCCAGGCAAATCGGCCGGAGGACGGGGACGGACCTGACCCAGGCCACCGGCGGAAGGGTGGCAATCGTAGGCGCTGGCGAGAGCCCCGGCAGCACCGGAGCGGCGCCCCTCAGGCAGGCGCCAGATCCCAGGTCGGAGGGTCGATCACGCCCAGGCTGGTGAAGAGGTTGTCGGAGCGGGACTGGTCGTCGGCCTCGGGCTCCTGGCCCGCGAGGGGGGCGAGGGCAGCCCGGAGCCGCAGGGCGGCGGCCAGGTCATAGAGGTAGCCCGCCACCTCGGCCTGGTTCACGGAAGCCGTGATGACCTCGAGGGCCCGCCCCGCATCGCCTGAGCGGGCCAGGGCGACCGCCATCATCCTCGCCAACGGGTAGGCCAGGTACGGATCGCCCTCGCGGGCATCGATGTCGGCCGACACCCTCTCCACGTCGGCGACGTCGTTCTGGCCGGCACGGCTCCGCAGGCGCAGCTCGAGCATCGAGAGCTCGCATTCGGAGAGGTAGTAGCGCGACTCCAACGCGGCGAACTGTTCGCTGGCCTCCGCCAACATGGCGCCGGCGCGCCCGAAGTCGCCGGCTCGCAGCGCGGCGCGCCCGAGGTTCAGCGTCGCCACCCCTACCCCGATCGGATAGGACAGCCGACCCCAGTCGGCCTGGAGCTCGACGAGGATCTCCTCCGCCTGGGCCGCCTTCCCCTGGTCGATCAGGATCTCCGCCATGTTGTTCTGGGGCGCCCCGGTGCGCAACCTGTCGCCGGCGCGACCGAAGCTCTCACTTGCCCTCCGGTAGACGTCGAGTGCCTGCACCCATTGACCGAGATAGAAGGCCGCGGTTCCGAGGTTGTTCAGCACATTCGCCTGACCGACCAGGTCGCCCAGCTCCTCGTAGATTGCGAGCGCGCGCTGGCCGAAGGCGCCGTTGTTCTCCTCCAGAGAGATCGCGCAGACATCGAGGAGCAGCAGTGCGTGGGCGAGCCCCGAACGGTGCCCCGACGCCTCCGCTTCCTTGCGAGCGAGCATGGCCCAGGTCATGCATTCCCGATACTTGCTCTGCCGGAAGCGCACGGCCGCGTACGCCACCGACGTCTCCGCCAGCTCGGGATCGACCGCGATGCCGGCATCAGCGAGGAGCCGTCGCGCACTCCCGTAGAGCCGGAGCGCCGACGAGTGCTTCCCCCGGTGCTGATAGAGGACGCCCGACTTGCGCCACAGGCGCGCCCGGGCCCGCGGATCTCCCGGCACCATCGCACGGGCGCGGGTGTAGGCCGCCGCAGCGCGATCGAGCTCACCCGAGCGCTCGCAGATGTCGCCCAACGACTCGGCGACCCACTCCTTCTCCTCGGGCGCGAGGTCGGGGAGATGGGTCGCGTGACCGAGAGCCTGGTCGAAGAACGTCGCGGCCTCGACATTGGCATAGAGCACGTCGGCCTGTTTCCCCGCCATGATCAGGTAGTTCCAGGCCGGACCGTGCGCCTCGGCGAGGTGGTAGTGCACGGCGAGGAGCGCTGCCTGCCCCTCGGTGTCGACCCGGGTCTGGAGCAGATCACCGATCCGGATGTGGAGCTCGCGACGGCGTCGGAACGAGACACCCTCGTAAATCGTCTGACGGAACAGGTCGTGCCCGAAGCGGAACATCCCGGGCGCCACCGGGCGAACCAACGAGCCCAACCGCTCCCACCGGGACGTCTCGCCGGCCGTGCCACCGAGCACGGCACCCAGCAGTGCAAGGTCGACGTCCATGCCGAAGACCGATGCCTCCTGGACCAGGACGCGATCCGCCGGCGAGAACCCGTCGAGCCGCGTCGTGACGAGGGCCTCGACGGTGTCGGGAATGACGTCGAGCGCACCACTCTCGCTCGCCGCCATCAACTCCACCACGAAGAGTGCGTTCCCATGGGCACGGTCGAGGAGATTCGTCATGACGGCGGAGTCCATCGCCTTGCCGGCGGGGGTCGAGAGGGCCAGGGTCGCCGCATCGCCGGCACTCAACGGCTGCAGATCGATCCTCTCGGTCCCTGCCACGGAAAGGTCGGGACCGTGGCTCGTCGCGCAGATCAACCATGACCTCTGCTGTGCCTCGGCGGCCATCGTCCCGAGCAGATCGAGCGAGGCTTCGTCCGCCCACTGCGTGTCCTCCAGCACGATCAGCTGGGGCTCGGTGATCGTGGCGGCCAGGAAGGAGGTCGCTGCTTCGTGCGCACGGGCACGACGGAAGGACGTCACGATCTCGTCACTCTCGCGGGTCGGTTCGACATCCGCCCCGAATGGCCCCGCGATGAGCGGCAGCCAGGGTGACATTTCGGGGGCCACCCGCGTCACGAGGTCCTTCAGCGTCCGCCCGACCTCGTCGCGAGGGGCATCGGGCGCCAGGCCGAGTGTCCGCCGAAGCAACGGCTCCATGACGCCGTACGGCTTGGACTTCGTGAACGGCTGGCACGACCATCGTGCGACCTTCATGTGCATGCCGTCACAGATGAGCCTGACCTCCGCCGCCAGACGCGTCTTGCCCGTTCCCACCGATCCCACGATCTCCACCGCGCTGCCGTGCCCGTCGATCGCGCCGCGGGCAGCCTCGAGCAGCTGCGCCAGCTCCGCGTCCCGGCCGATCAGGGGGAAGGGGCGGTCGATCTCGTCCACTGCCTCGTCGGTGATCTCGTGCACGACGGCCGCGTCGATCATCGCTTCCTTCCCCTTCACGAGGAAGGGCTCCATCCGCGTCAGCATCAGTCGCGATCTGCAGCGCGCCAGGACGGCCTGGCTGACCACCATCTCTCTTGGTCCAGCCCGCTGCATCAGCCGAGCTGCCAGGTTCACGGCGTCCCCCATGACCGTGTAGGTGCGACGGTTCGCCGACCCGAGGTTCCCGGCGAAGACGACGCCGCGGTTCACGCCGGCGCGCAACTCCAGCTCCGGGCTGGCGTCGATGATGTCCTTGACGGCCCGCACCAGGTGCTCGTCGTCGTTGACGCCGGCGGTCGGGACGCCCCCGGCCAGGATCAGCTTTCCACCGTCGCCATACACGTCGCTGGAGAGCCAGTGGACTCCATGCCGGGCAACGGCGCTGGCCGTCGTGTCGGCGAGGTCTTGCAGGAGGGCTCCGACCCGCTGGGATCCCTCGCGTGTGATCACCTCGTCGGTGTGCTTGAAGCAGATGAACGCGATCGTCGCCTGCCGGTGCTCGCCGACGCCCCCGGCCTCAATCCCCAGCCGCTGCTCCAGCGGGATCAGCCGCTCGAGATCGGCCTGGTCCCCCTGCTGCTGACCCTGGGCCGGCGCCCAGGACACGGGATCCGGGTTGCGCCGCAGCAGGTAACCGCCCTCGACCGGGACACCGACCACCTTGGCCGGAACCTGCTCGGCCACGGTGGCGCTGATGCGGATCTCGCCTGCCTCGGCGTTGGATTCGCACTGCAGGGTGGCCGAGACGTCGGGCCCGGTGAGCAGGAGCTCCCGGTGGACACCCAGAGGCAGGAAGACCGGGAATTCGCCCCGGTGCAGCCCGATGGAGATTCCCAGCCGCACCGATCCCCCGTCACGCTGCTTGACCGGCTTGGCGATCAGCGAGCGCATGGCGTGAGAGGCCCGACAGGCCCGAATCGCATCCGTCCGGCCCGTGAACAGGACGAGCAGCGCATCCCCGCCGAACTTGATGATGTCGCCCCCCTCCTCCCGGCAGATGCGGATCATGGAGTCGAAGCATGAGTTGAGGAGATCCGTCAGCTCCTCGGCGCCGCGCCGGCCCATGGAGGACAGCTGCTCGGTGAGGCGTGTGAAACCCGAGATGTCGGCGGACACCAGTGTCCCCGCCACGAGGCGCGCCGTCTCGTCAGGACGGCTGGCGATCCACCGTGCCGCGAGTCCGGGCACGTACGGGCGCAGCGCCGCGGCCGTGTCGGCGTCGGTGCCGGACTCGGGAGGAAGCTGTTCCGACACTGTCAGTGCGACTCCCTCCTGTCCGTCATGTCACTGCGCCACTCATTATTTCAGCGTGAAGGCCAGCGCGTGGGTTTCCGGGTCCCCGGTGACCGACACGTTCAGCACGTGGTTGCCCTTGGTGAGTCCCGACGTGAGCATGCCGTAGGCGTAGACCTTCAGGCCCGACGACCAGGTGAAGGTCTTCCCGGTCGCCGGCTTCGGCGCAATGGTGCCGTCGATGTTGAGCGGCGTGATGGCGAGACTCGACGATCCCACGTTGGCCCCGCTGTAGTTGCACAGCGTCACCGAGAACACGACGGCAACGCCCAGGGGCTCAATGGGCCCGGCGAAGTTGCAGAGTTTGTAGGTCACCGCGTAGGTGTAGGTCTGCGTCGTCGTCGCACCGGTCTTGGACTTCGCCGTCACCGTGACGGTGTGCGAACCGACCTGGCTCGTCGGCAACGTCGACCCGCTCGACAAGGTGGTGGTACCCGTCACCGCGCTGCACGAAGCGATCCCCGACCCCGCGTCGGCACAGCTATAGGTCGCCGACTCCGGTTGGTTGAGCGTGTACACGGCGTTGTTGGTGGGGTTGGTGATGGAGATGGTCGGAGACGTGTTGTCGATCTCGATGCCCGTGTACGGCCCCGCGGTGGCGCAGTTGCCGACGTTGTCACAGACCTGCAGCGAGTTGGTCGAGGCATTCGAGTTGCTGGTCCCCGTCGCGGTGGAGGCCGAGAGCGAGAAGCTGGCCTGGGTGGAGACGGCCAGGCCCGACTGGGCGTCGGTCGCCGTGCACGGGACCGAGACCGTGCCCGTGTGCCAGCCGGCCGCCGGAGCCACGCAGGAGACGGCCGGCGCCGTGGTGTCGACCTTGGTCGTCACCGTCGACGTGCTGGTGTTGCCCACGTTGTCGGTGGCGGTGATCGTGTAGGTCGTGGTCCCCGACGGCGGGGTGATGGAACCGCTGGCCGGGACCGGCGTGACCGTCCCCGTGCCGGCCCGGTAGGTGAGCGAGGCCAGGCCCGACTGGGCGTCGGTCGCACTCACGTTCAAGGTGGTGCCCGCGCTCGTCCAGCCGTTCCCCGAGTGCGCTGCACTGACCGAGGTCGAGATGGTCGGTCCCGTGGAGTCGACCTGGGTCGTCACCGTCGCCGTGCTGGTGTTGCCGACGGCGTCGGTGGCGGTGATCGTGTAGGTCGTGATCCCCGAGGGCGGGGTGATGGAACCCGTGACCGCGGTGGCTGGCCCCGTGCCGACCTTGTAGGTCAGGGAAGCCACGCCCGACTGTGCGTCGGTCGCTCCGATGGTGAGCAAGGTGGCTCCGCTCGTCCATCCGTTCCCCGAGTGCGACGCGCTGACCGAGGTCGAGATGACCGGGGCCGTGGTGTCGACCTGGGTCGTCACCGTCGACGTGCTGGTGTTGCCCACGTTGTCGGTGGCGGTGATCGTGTAGGTCGTGATCCCCGAGGGCGGGGTGATGGACCCGGGGGCCGGGACCGGCGTGACCGGCCCCGTGCCGGCCTGGTAGGTGAGCGAGGCCAGGCCCGACTGGGCGTCGGACGCACTCACGTTCAACGTGGTGCCCGCGCTCGTCCAGCCGTTGGCCGAGTGCGGGGCCGTCACGGCTGTCGAGACGGTCGGCGCCGTGGAGTCGACCTGGGTCGTCACCGTCGACGTGCTGGTGTTGCCCACGTTGTCGGTGGCGGTGATCGTGTAGGTCGTGATCCCCGAGGGCGGGGTGATCGACCCGCTGGCCGGGACCGGCGTGACCGGCCCCGTGCCGGCCTGGTAGGTGAGCGAGGCCAGGCCCGATCCGGCGTCGGTGGCACTCACGTTCAAGGTGGTGCCCGCGCCCGTCCAGCCGTTCCCCGAGTGCGACGCGCTGACCGAGGTCGAGATGACCGGGGCCGTGGAGTCGACCTGGGTCGTCACCGTCGACGTGCTGGTGTTGCCCACATTGTCGGTGGCGGTGATCGTGTAGGTCGTGATCCCCGAGGGCGGGGTGATGGACCCGCTGGCCGGGACCGGCGTGACCGTCCCCGTGCCGGCCCGGTAGGTGAGCGAGGCCAGGCCCGACTGGGCGTCGGTCGCACTCACGTTCAGGGTGGTGCCCGCGCTCGTCCAACCGTTGGCCGAGTGCGGGGCGGTCACGGAGGTCGAGATGGCCGGCGCCGTGGAGTCGACCTGGGTCGTCACCGTCGACGTGCTGGTGTGGCCCACGTTGTTGGTGGCGGTGATCGTGTAGGTGGTTATCCCCGACGGCGGGGTGATCGACCCGCTGGCCGGGACCGGCGTGACCGGCCCCGTGCCGGCCTGGTACGTGAGCGAGGCCAGGCCCGATCCGGCGTCGGACGCGCTGATGCTCAAAGTGGTGCCTCCGCTCGTCCACCCGTTCCCCGAATGCGGCGCGCTGACCGACGTCGAGATGGTCGGTGCCGTGGTGTCGATCTGCACCACTTGGCTGATCTGGTTGCCGGTATCCGACGCCGTGATGAGGTGCGTCCCGTCGCCGGTCACCGTGAACGACCCCTGGCCGTTGGAGCCGAGGCCGACCGCCTGCGACGCGCCTCCGTCCACCTGGTACGTCACGGTGGCCCCGGGGGCTCCCGTGAAGGTCACGTCGACCGGGCCGCTGTAGAAGCCGTCCACCTCGGTGTCGTTGCCCACCGGGGACAACGAGGCGCTCAAGCCGGTGCCCAGCCCGGTGCTCTGCACCTGGCTCTCCTGGACCTGGTTGAACTCGACGCCCTTGTCGGAGTCCATCGCGACGTTGCCGTCCCCATCGACCGCCTGGACGATGTAGGTGATCTTTCCGCTGGCCGGAGCCGGGGCCCCGCCGGTCCAGACGCCGTCGGCGCCCTGGACCAGATTGACCGACGCCCAGGTGCCGGGGTTGGAGGTGTCGGTGAACAGGGCGAGCACCTCTTTGACCGGGCTGCCACCGGGGGCCGGGGTGGTCACCACGTTGAAGGCGGCCGTGGTGTTGTTCACCACGATGCCCGTGGCCTCGTCAATGGTCGGTGGTGTGAAGTTGGTGTCGGACGGCGGCGTGTACTCCACGCTGGCGGCGACGTTGGTGAAGAGCCGCTGGTTGCCCGTCCCTGGGTTGTTGGGATCGGGGATGAACTGCCCGGTGATGAGGTCGACCGCCTGATGGGTCACCGGCGTACCCGTCGCGCTGAACAGTTGGTAGGTCGCTACCCGCTGGAGCGTGGCCGGGAAGGAGGTCTCGTACTGGGAGATCTGGTTCTCCGGTCCGGAGGCATCGCTGTCCGCCTCCGCGATCGAGGGCGTGAAGTCACCGACGTCGGTCGAGGTCAGTCCGGTGATGAGCGCGCCGTGCGCCACGGATGCGAGCTGGCCGTTGGCGCCCGGGTTGGTGACATCGATGCTGCTCAGCGGCTCGATGGGGAATCCGGCCGTGGTCTGCTCCAACGTCGAGTTGTTGACCTCGTAGTAGGTCCCACCCTCAGGCGGCGTGACTGTGCCGAGTTGATCGGGATTGCTGCCGAGGCTCTGGCTGAGACTGATCGACGCCGTCTGCAGGCCGGTGACCGGGTCCTGGCCGAGCGACAGCTGCGGGGTCGCCGACGCCGAGTTGGTGCTCGGGTGGGCCAAACCGCTCAGCGTGTAGTTGGGCATGCCGTAGTACGTCGACTCCATGTCAGCCTTGAGGTCGTAGGGATCGAGCACGCCCGACTGCGCCGCGTAGAGCTGCTTGGCCTCGGACAGCGCGTCACCGATGGAGACCGAGCCGTTCAGGCTCTGAGCGAAGAGGCCCATGAGCTTGGCCGAGTACGAGATGTACTGGTCGTTGGCATAGCCGTAGCCGGTGTTGCCGACCCAGACGGCGCCCTCGTCGGCGAACGTCGAGGCCCACGAGTCCACCCCGCCGGACACGGCGTTGGAGATCTCGTTGGTCGGGATCTCGAGGCCCGAGTGGCAGCCCAATGAGAACAGGAGCCGCTCCTGGGTGATCTCGTTCCCGGCATCGGCCGCGCGCACGTCCGTGGTATCGAGAATCTGGGAACTGTTCCCGGTCTCATCGCCATTGGCCGACAGGAGGCGGCTGAAGTCGAAGTGCCCGTTGAAGGAGACGATATCCGGCGCATTGCTCGCGTTGGTCGGAGTACCACCGTCGACGGCATTCAGGAGGTCCGACGTCGTCCATGAGTTGCTGATCAACTTCGTCACATTGGCGGCACCCAGCGGACCGCTCAGCGACGCCGCGATCGCATTGGCCCCCTGGGTCACGAAGTCGTAACCGGTGGAGAGCGCGGACGTGGCGTTGAGCTGGCCATTGCTGTTCTGGAACCGCGACAACGTGTTGTCGATCTGCGTCGGTGTCTCGACGAGACGGCCGATGGCCAGTGACGGCGTGTAGAGGGTCTGGCCGCCCACGCCGAGCGGGTCCGGCGACGCGTAGGGGTCGTCGCTCAGGAAGTAGCCCTCGCTCAGCGCCGACGACAGCTGGTCGCTGATACCGGGGAAGGTGCTGGCGGCGTAGTCGGCCTCGTTGTCCGAGACCGTCGTGTCGGGCACCCGGCCCATGGGGATCTGGTCGTCCGCGCCGACGATGACGATGTTGGCGACGGTCGGGTAGGCGTCTTCGAGGCTGCGCACGGTGGCGCTGATGTCGCTGACCACCTTGTTGGCCGCCTGGACCGAACAGGGGCTGGCGTCCCAGGCGCTGTAGTCGGCGGCCGTCTGCGGGTTCCCCTCGACGGGCACGACTGCGCCCACCATGCCGCCGGCGCCGCTGTTGATGGTTGACGTCAGCTGCGACAGCACGTCGTTGACGCCGGGCTGGCCGGCACCGGCCGACGACTGCCCGTAGGCGTCGTAGAGACGATCGGGGTCGACGAGGAACAACGTATTGACATTGGCCGGTGGGGCCTGGAGGGACCATCCCGCGGAGGCGCTCCAGGTCTCCGTGAGCGGCTGACCGGCGGCTGGCACGGCGACGTTCTGATTCAGGGTGTCCTTGCCATTGCTGTAGGTGCTCGGCACCGAGCACGACGGCGAGGCCGTCGTCTCGACCAGCTCGGATCGCAGGGCGTAGGGGGCCGTCGTGCTGTAGGCCCCGTTGTACCCGCTGATCTGGACGAGGTAGGTGCCGCCCGTGAGCGACGGCGTCGTGATCTCCTCTGGCGTCAGGCCGCGATTGGCCGAGATCGCCTCCACAGGCAGCGTGGCGAGAAGCGGCAGGGTGCCGGGGTCCGGTGCGTCCTGCTGGCCGGTGGAGGACTGGTCCGCCGGTGGCGTTTCCGTGACTCCGGACGTGACCTGCGTCGGATTGCTCGAGAGCTCAGTCGTCGGTGGGCCGTAGAGGACCATGTCGTAGTCGGCCGGGAGGTCGGACAGGTCGAGGGAGAGCGCGTCACCCGCCGGCACGTTGATGTCCCAGTAGGCCGAGACGTTCGGGGCCGAAAGGAAGGATACGTTCAACGAATCGGGCTGCAATGTCGACGGAGTGGTCGCCGACCCGTTGCCTGCGAAGGGGTCCGTGATGTTGATGGAGGAGGCGGCGGACTGAGATCCCCCGTCAGGGATCGAGACAGTCACGCTCACTGGCTGGCTGCCGAGGACCTCGTTCGGACGGACCTCGACCGAGAAGGTGTCGCTGCCCGTGGAGTTCCCCGGGGTCGCAGTCAATGTGCTGCCCGACGCGGTCGGGTCCGGAGAGGGCTGGCCGTCGAAGGTGGCGGAGCCCGGCACCAATGAGAAGCCGGATGGGACCGTGAGGACCTCGGTGAGAGCCGTGGGGCCGTTGGCCACGACCGTGGTCGCGGTCAGCGTCACCTCACCCCCACCGGTGGATGCCGCGCCCAGGCCGGGCGTGCCCAGGTTCACGTCCTGCCAGGGGTAGGTCGACGCCGGCACGAGACCCGCCAGGAGGTCGCCGAAGAACAGGCCGTTGAGAGCGGACGGGTCGCTGGAGGAGATGGCGTCGATCAGCTGGCTGATCGTGGTGCCGGAGTCGATCTGCTCGGCGCCCAGGAGGTCGGCGAGCGTCGTGGTGTCGCTGTACCCGTTGGTGAGAGCCTCCTCGATCTCGGCCACGGTGGTAGAGGCGTCGTAGCCGGAGACGTCGGAGAGCACCGCAGTCGGCAGAATGGCCCCGTCGCCCTGCGCTTCGGCCAACGTGTCGCCGGCGCAGTTGTCGGGCGTGAGGGAACAGTTGACGATGCTGGTCGCGTTGGGGAGCGTGCTGAGCGGGATCTGGCCCAGCGGGATCGGTCCCGTGGTGCCATCCGTGAGCGAAATGTCTTCCGACATGTCGATGTCCGAAAGTGGAATGGCGCCCATCGCGATGGAGGCGGTGTTCACCTCGTCGATGGGGAGGGTGGCGAACTTGAGGGTGGCCAGCTTGAGTGTGGCGAATTTGAGGGTGGCGAACTTGAGGGTGCCCAGGCCGGTGTCGTTGAGGTCGGTTCCTGCCAGCGAGAGCCCGCCCACGGGTGACGCGTCGACCGTCGCCGATTCGAGGGGAACGCTGTCGAGTGGGATGGAGGCGAGGGGTACGCCCGAGATCCCGAGGGAGAGCACGGTGACGTTGGCTGCGTCGGCTGTGTCCGTGTCGCTCGTGATGCCGAAGTCGCTGCAGGGCCAGTGCACGCTGCTCAGGTCGTTGCACCAGTCCGTGAGCGTCTGACCCTGGTTGACGGTGCCGTCCGAGTTCAGGTCGGCGCTGCTGAGCGGGATGTCGTCGATGGAGGTCCCACCCAGTGCGTAGGCCGCGACGGGGAGCGCGCCGAGCGACGACCCGCTGACGTCGATGTCGGAGAGGGGCAGCGCGTTCAGACGGGCGGCCGGATTCGAGCCATCCGGCAGGTCCGAGCCACTCGTGGTGAGGACGTCCTCCAGGCTGACCGATTGGAGGGGGAAGCCCGCGTACTGCGAGCCGGCGAGGATGCCCTGCCAGTCGGTGCAGGTCGACGCCGCACAGCCGTCGGGATAGGTCACGCCGATGTTGGAGAGCAGGTCCTCGGACAGTGGGGCGACCTGTTGCGAACCGAGTGTGAGCGTGGCGAACTTGAGGGTGGCCAGCTTGAGGGTGGCGAACTTGAGGGTGGCCAGCTTGAGCGTCGCGAATTTCAGCGTCGCGAACTTGAGCGTCGCCATCTTCGTCGAGGCGATCGCCGCGTTGGGGCTGCCGCTCAACCCGGTCGAACTCGTGCCCGTGGCCGAGGTCTGCTGCGTGACCGTCGGCAGGCTCCCGTTGTTGTCCAGGCCGATCGTGCCGATGCCGGCCGGCGTGCTCGTGCTCCCCGCCGACGGGTTCGACGTCGCGGTGGCGCTCAGTGACACCGAGGTGAGCGATGCCGGGGTCGCGTTCGTCCCGTGGTCCGTGGCGGTCGCCGGGTCGCCGTCGTTCGAGGAGACGGTAACCGAGCTGTTCAACGACGTGTTCGCAGCGATGTCCGTGGCGACGGTGGCCGGCAACGTCACCGGTGGCAGGGTCGTCCCCGGGGTAACGGGGTACTGTCCGGTATAGGTGCAGCTGACGGTCTCCCCGGTGACGGTTTGCCCGGGAGGGATCTGCTGGGCGGGGGAGCACGTCCACCCGTCGCCCGTCGCCGATCCGGGCGTCACTGCGGACGGGAGCGTCGCCGTCATGGTGATCGGGTCGCTCTCGTTGCCCCCGGCGGAGGTCACGCCTGCCTGCAACGTGTAGTCGACCGAGCCGCCGGCCTGAAGCTGCCCGTTGTCGCTGTCCGTGATCGCCGCGCTGAGCACGGGGACCTGTTGCAGGGTCGACACCGAGACGTTCGAGACTTCGTGGTAGTCCGTGACACCCCCGGTCGACCCCACCCAGCCGAAGCCGAGCTGGTAGGGGATCCCCGTCGTCGGATTGATCCAGTCCGACGACGGGTACAGACCGCTCGGGATGCCCCCGTTCGTGGTGCTGGGCAGCGGGCCGGAGTAGAACTTGGGCGATCCGCCGATCGGGACCCACGCCACCCCGTAGGCGCCGGCGGGCACGGAGTCCGACGCGAACTGCGTACCGCTCATGGTCATGGCCGACGAGGTGGTGTTGATCACGACCTCGACCGGCACCGTCGATTCGCTCCGGCTCGTGCCGTCCAGGTTCTGGGTCGTCCCCGGGTACGCACTGGCCGAGCTGTCGACGAGACAGTATCCAGCGGTGCCGTTGCCCGGGCCCCGCACGACCACCTGCCCGGCGTTGGCCCCCGCCCACGAAGGATCGGTGCACCCCGAGCCGTCGAAGCTGGGGTTGGAGTAGTTGCCGTAGACGTCCAGCCCGACACCGAGATAGCCGTTGGCGAGTCCGTCCTCCCCGGTGAACCCGGCCCCGGCCGAGTAGCCGAGGTCGCCCCCGGGCTGGCCGATCTGCGTCGGGGCGACGGGATCGGCCGGATTCTCTGCGGCGATCACGAAGCTGATCCCGTCGGCACCGCCACCGCCGTACTGGTTGGTGTCGAAAGTGGCGTCCAGGCCGTTGCTGGACGGAACGCTGACACTGGTGAGGGCGCCGCCCTCTTGCTGGGTTGCGGTGTCGGTCAGCTGGAGCACGCCGCCGGCGGTCGGGTCGGCGACCGATGCGGAGCAGTCCGGGATCGGTGCCTGCGACGTGTCGGTGCCCCCCGTGAGGCACGCCGAGTTGGCGGAGGCCTCCGGCCCGGGAGGCGTCACCCACGAGGTGGGCGAATTCACGTTCGCGTTGGTGAAGGGCTCGGAGATGACCAGCGTCTCCGCGGCGCCGGCAGGCGAGCCCACCGACACCGACGCCAGGCTCCCGATCAGCGGTGCGAGGGCCATGGCCCCGACCAACAGCACCCGCCTCACACGACGGCCGGCCAGCCGCCCCGCGCTGCGCCGCACGCCCCTGGACCGGTTCGCTCGTACCGCTCCACCTCGGGTGCTCGACATGTGTCCCCTTCCTTCGTGTTCCCCTGCGTGCACGAAGGAGCAATAACCGTCAGACGCCGCCCAGCCGGAGGTTCTCCACCCCTTGTGTACTGCTCTTTCTACATGCAAGCGAACTCTTGTTGCATTTGTGTGACGCGCCGGTAAACCCCAGGAGAATGTGTCACCGGCCCTGACGGGCGGCCGCCGGTACGTCTGGCGACGGACCTCGCCATGGGTTGCACCAGGTCAAGCACCCGATTTCGGAACTGGCACCTCCTCGGGATGTGAACTGAGACCGGCCGAACCGGGCGCCACGGCGGTGCAATGTCGTTGCCATCTACCGGGTGCATAGTGGCTGCTCCCCATGCGACACGAGGTGGCGCGGCGCTGGATCCGGAGGAAGCGGCTCGTGGTCACGACCCTTGGACGTCAAGCAACGGTCGACCTGCTGCAAATGGTCGATCAATTCGGGAGCTGCACCAGAGAGCAGCTCCACGAGGTGGCTCGTTTGGCGGAGCGTGTCCGGGTCTCCGAGGGCGAAGTCCTGGCCCGGGAGGGCCGGATCGGCCGCGAGTTCTTCCTCATCCTCTCGGGCTCGGTGGGGGTCACCCAGAGAGGGGGGCGGGTCAACACCCTCGGCGCCGGCGACTTCTTTGGCGAGCTCGCCGCCATCAACCCCGGGCCGCGCAACGCCACGGTCACCGCACTCACCGACCTCGACGTGCTGATCATCGGACCTCGCGAATTCGCTGCGATGGCCGACATACCGGGATTTCGGGACGCGCTGTTGAGGAGCATGGCCAGGAGGTTGCGCGCCCTCGATGCCCGCCTTGCAGCGCTCGCCAACCGAGAGCCCGCTGGCGACCTGCGGGCGGCACGATCGCAGTGACCTTCGGCTCTTCCACCGTTGACCCTCCCGGCAGCGCGCCCACCGGGCTGCGATCGCGTACGGTGAGAAGGTTCGGAACCGGCGTGAGAACAGGGAGGCAGTGATGGCGGTGGACACCGACGGCACCAGGCCCGCCGAGCCTGGTGGCCTGCAGGGGGTCCCGTGGTTCTCGGCCTGCACCGAGGACCAGTTGCGCCAGGTTGCCCACATCGCGGAGCGCCTACACATTCAGGCGGGCGAGGTCATCCTGCGTGAGGGGCGTCTCGGCCGTGAGCTGTTCGTCATCCTCGAGGGCACCGCGACGGTGACCCGGGCCGGGCGCATCGTCAACGTCCGGCACACCGGCGACTATTTCGGGGAGCTGGCCGCCATCGAGGCCGTGCCGCGCAGCGCGACGGTGACCGCGACGACCGATCTCGATGTCCTGATCATCGGACCCCGCGAGTTCGAGGCGATGATGGAGATCCCGGGGTTCCGCAACGCGCTGCTCACCGGCATGAGCCGACGCATCCGCGAGGCCGACGACCGGCTGGCCGCCTACCAGGATCGTGAGGACCAGTCCGGGACCTTGCGGTGGACCGAGGACGGCAACACCGGGTCCTGATCCCCGGGTCTCAACCCGGCTCGGCTGCCATCCGCGCCAGGCGATGGAGCCCCATGCGCAACGCCGACTCCTCGGCACTCCTGAGCAGCACGGCCACTCGCTCCGCATCGCCTCGACCGCGCCGGCGGAGCGTCCGGGCCAGCTCCACCTCGGCCGCCGCGACGAAGGGTGCCGACCGCATCCGCCGGGCGAGCCGCAGGGCGGCCTCGAAGTGCACCTCGGCGAGGGCCAGGTCGTCCGCGGCCGCGGCGAGCAGCCCGAGATACTGGTCGGCCGGCCCGAGACACGCCGCGGCCGGACCGCGGACGACGATGGCCGTGCCCGCGTACGGGCGCATCACCTCGTAGACGCGGAGGGCGATGTCACGTGCCGCGATCCCGATGGTGCCGCACGCCGCGGCGACGAAGGCGATCGACACGCCTTCGCTCGGGTCATGGGCGATGTGCTCCCATCCGAGCTTCGAGAGGGCGTGCAATTGGGCGAGCGCCTCTTCCGTCTTGCCAACTTCGGCGCAGACCAGGGCCAGCCCCGCCCAGACCGTCGAGTAGTCCGCCGGTGCGTCGTCGATCACGGTGGTGAAGGTGTCCACCACCGACGCCAGCTCGTCGCGCTGCCACCAGGTCCACGCCATGAGGACCCCGTAGAAGCTGAGTGCCAACTCGTTGTGCCCCTTGGCCGCCTCCAGCGCCCGCTGTCCCAGCGATTCACCGGACTCGAAGTCACCGGCGACGAAGGCCATCATGGCGGCGAGGTTGTACTCGTACGAAACCTCGAGGGGATGGACCGGCCCGGCACCACGCGAGGCGAACCGGACGATCTCGTCGTGGACGGCGTCCACGTCGCCCTGCGCCAGCAATTCGCGGTTGCACCACATGTGCCCGTGCAGCGCCAGCAGCTCGTCCCCCACGTCGTCCGCGATCTCGCCCAGCTCGATCCCGATGGCCAGGCGCTCCGGCGCCGGCTCGATGCCCCAGAGCGCGTGCATCCGCGCATTGAGCGCGTACCCGAGGGCGCTCCGGTCGCCGAGCCGCCGGGCCATGGCCACCGCCTCCGTACTGAGTGCGAGGGCGTGGTCGAGCATTTCGGGCGCCGGCACTCGGGCGGAGTAGACGGTGACCAGTCCGAGCCGGGCCGTCACCATGGCCCGGAGGTGGGAATCCTCCGGCGGCAGCACGGCGCCTGCCTCCTCGAGCAGGTGCACCTGGTTCTCGTTGGCCCCCACGATGCCCAGATAGCTCAATGGGCCGGCACGCAGCGCGGCGGAGGCCAGGCGCTCGGCGTCGCCCATGGAGCGTGCCAGCGAGGCGGCTCTCTCGAAGTTCTCGTCGGCGCGCACTGTGTCACCGGCTCTGTTCTGCGCCTCCGCCAGGGCCATCAGTGCGTCGCACCGCAGGGCCTGGTCGTGCGGGCCGAACTGCTCGGCGACTTCGAGACTGCGGTTGAAGTGACCCACGGCCTCCTCGAAGGCGAGGAGGCGCAGTGCCTGTTCACCAGCCGCCATGCAGTAGTGAATGGCCTTGTCCCCATCACCCAGTGCGGCCCCCATGGAGTAGTGCAGCGCCAGCTCGTTGACATAGCCGTCGAGCGCGTCGGCGTGCGCCGCTTCCGTTGCGACGGCGATCTGATGGTGGTAGCGCGCTCGTCTGCCGCGCAGGAGCTCGCCGTAGATCGCGTCGCGCACCAGGGCATGTGTGAACGCGTAGCGGTCGTGGACGTCGTCTCCGACTCGGCGGAGCAAGCGGGACTCCTCGGCACGGTCGAAGGCATCGAGCCCCCGGCTGGGCGAGAGTCCGGCCGCCTCGGCCACGATGCCCGCCTCCAACTGGGCGCCAGCCACCGCGGCCGCCTGCAGGAGGTAGATCACGTCCTCGGGCAGCCGTGACACGCGCCGGGCCACCAGCTCGCGGATCGCCTCGGGAGGGTTCAGATCGGGCGGCACGGGCGTGTCCCCTTCACCTCCGTGCTCGTCGGCGCGGTAGCGCAGCTGCCGCAGCATCTCGTCGAGGAACAACGGGTTGCCGTCGGTCAACCGGCACAGCTGCGGGACGACGTCCGAGGGGAGCCCCGGCCAATTCTGAGCCAGTTCCTCCACCGCCCCGGGGCTGAGCCCCTGCAGGTGGACCGTCTCGACGGGATGGATCGATCGGAAGTCGGCCAGCATGGAGCGCAACCGATGGTCCGGCTGCACCTCGGTGTCGTTGTAGATCCCGATGATCCCGAACCTGTCGTCGTCGATGCTCCGCAGCACATGGCGCAGCAGCAACAGCGTCGGCTGGTCGGCCCGGTGCAGGTCGTCGACGACCAGCAGCGTGGTGCGGCGCTCGGACCATTCGTTCAGCGTGCCGGTGACCGCCTCGAAGAAGCGGTAGCGCTCGCTCTCGGGATCCCCGGCCTCCTCTTCGAGAAGCGGCACGTACTCCCTCAGACGGAGGACGAGTCTGGACAGTTCGGTGAGCTGCCAATCCGGCATGAGCGATATCCGGTCGGCCGAGACCGACTGGAAGAACCGGCCGAGAGCCTCGGCGAACGGTTGGAACGGCGCCACCGGGTCCTCGTCACATCGTCCCCAGAGGACCAGGGCACCCTCCGCGTCGACGGCACGCGCCAGCTCGACGACCAACCGCGTCTTGCCGATACCGGGGTCACCGTCGACCAGCAGGAGCCGCCCCCGACCCGCGCGCACGGACTCCCACCAGTCGTTCAGGACCGCGGACTCCTGCGTACGCCCGACGAAAGGGCTCTCGTTCGCTGCCGTGGGCATCCGGAACCGGTACCCGGAGGTCGGGTCGACCTCGGAATCCTGTTCCACCGCCTCCGTCTCGCTCTCGGGGGGGACGGGGAAGTCGAGGCCGGGCTCCTGGGTGAGGATGGCGTGCTCCATCCAGGTCACGTCGTGCCCGGGATCGATCCCCAGCTCGGCCACCAGGATCGACCGGAGGTCCTGGAAGACCCGCAGCGCCTCCGCCTGGCGGCCGCACCGGTAGAGCGCCAGCATGCGCTGTGACCACAGACGCTCCCGCATCGGGTGGACACTGGTCAGGGATTCCAGCTCACCGATGAGGCTCTCGTGGCGCCCCGCAGTCAGCTCGGCGTCGATCCTCGCCTCCGTCGCGGCGAGAAGCAGCTCCTCCAACCGCCGGGCCTCGGCCCGGGCGAAGGGCTCGTCCCTCACCTCGCTGTAGGCCTGCCCGCGCCACAGGCTCTGAGCCTCCTTGAGCAGGCGGGTCGCCTCGCTTGGCCGTCGCCTGGACAGCTGGCGGCGGCCCTCCGCCACCAGCTGCTCGAACCGCTGGACGTCGGTCACTTCGGCCGATACGTCCAGGACGTACCCCGGTGCTCGCGTCACGATGAGATTCTCGGGCGCACCGGCGTCGCGCAGGCGCTTGCGGACCCGCGAGATGGTCGACCGCAGCGCGATCTCGGCCCCGACCCCGTCGTGGTCGCCCCACAGCGAGTCCACGAGCCGGTCGACCGAGACCACCAGCCCGCGGTCGATCAGGAGGCGGGCGACCAGGGCCCGCGCCTTGACCCCCCCGATGTCGACGATGCGACCGTGGCAGGCGACCTCCACCGGGCCCAGGACGCGGACCTCCAGCGGAGGCGCGCCGGGTGCCACAGAACCCGCGTGATCCGCCGTGTCACTCCCCGGCATGTCGGCTCTCCCGATCTCTCCCGTCGCCGTCGATGCTACGCACCGGGCACCGCACTCGCCGGGGGGATCGGCACATCGGCACTCGCGTGTCGCTCTACCGCTACGTGGCTATCTGGTCGGCCAGGTGGTGCGGATGCTCCTTGCGGAACGCTCGGACCGTGTAGCCGATCACGAAGGCCTCCCCCATGGCCCGCACCGAGGCGCTCCGGGGCAGGTTGAGGATGGGACCGAGCTCACCCACGTAGTTGCCCGGCTTCACCTGGGCCAGGACCTCCTCGCCTCCGTCGGCCAGCTCCCGGTACACCTCGAGCAGGCCGGACTCGACGTGGAAGATGAGCTCTCCCCGCTCGCCCTGGCGGAACAGGATCTCCCCGTCCGCCAGGTGGACCTCCTCGGGCTGGCGGTCGGCGTCCGAGAAGTGCGGGGCCAGCTCAATCACCCGGTCCGCCAGCTGGCTGACCCGGTCGTCGTGGGTCGAGACGACGATGATGCGGCCCGGGCTGGCGAGGTCCCGCATCAGCCGGAGAATGCCCTCGACCTGAATGTGGTCGAGATGCGCCGTGGGCTCGTCGGCCAGGATCAGGGGCGGGTCGTGCACGAGCGCCCGGGCAATGGCCACCCGCTGCTGCTGCCCTCCGGAGAGCTGCGCCGGCCGGTGATGGCCGCGCTCACCCAGCCCGACGAGCCCGAGCAGTTCCGTGGCCCGGTCCCTCGCCCGCGCCCGCGGGATGCCCGCCAGCCGCATCGGGACCACGACGTTGCCCCGGGCGGTCAGGCTGGCGATCAGGTTGAAGGCCTGGAAGACGACGCCGACCGTCTGACGGCGGTACTCGGACAGCACGGGACCGCGCAGCTCGTTCACCACGGTGGGCCCGAACTGAATCCGACCTTCGGTCGGCGTGAGCAGGCCGGCGAGACAGGAGAGCAGGGTCGTCTTTCCACACCCCGACGGGCCCAGGAGGACGACGAGCTCGCCGTCCTCGGCACTGAAGCTCAAACCGTCCAGCGGCTTGATCACGTAGCCCCCGGAGTCGAAGGCCACCGTGAGATCGTCGACGACGAGGCGGCTGCTCATCCGAACGCCGTCGCCGGATCGGCGCCGGTCACCCGCCGCAGTGCTCCCACGCTGGCCACGACACCGACCACCACCGCCACGAGCGGGAGCACGAGGCGGGCGGCGGGCGTGATGTCGACCGGCTGCGCGAACAGTGGTGCCGTGAAGATCGAGAGGACCTCGGCCAGCAGGGCGGCCAGCAAAGTGACGACCACCGCCTCGAGGACGAGGCTCATGAAGAGGGCCCGTGACGAGGAGCCCAGTGCCTTGAGCACCGCGAAATCGCGCTTTCGCTCCAGGGCGGCGACGTAGAGCATGGAGGCGACGATGGCCGCCGCCACGATCCACATGAGCGACCGCGTGTTGTTGATGGAGGCGACGGCGCTCCCCAGCGCAGCCACGGTGGCGGACACGACCGTCGACGGCGCCAGCACGACGAGTCCGGGGGGCGCGTTCGCCGGGGTGCCGTCGACGGCGACCGCGGTGATCAGCGGCCGGCCCCCCGTGACCGCCTGCTGCACCGCGGCCAGCGGCATGAAGACGATCGGGATCCCGCCGTCCATGGTGCGGCCGTCGACCACGCCGACGACCTGGTAGCCGTGCCCACCGACCTCGAGCGTGCTGCCCACGGGCACCTTCAGGCGGGAATCCACCACGGCCTGGTCGGGTCCGCTGAACCCGTGGCCCGCGACCACCTGGGGGTCCCCGAGACCACCCGGCCGCACACCCATCAGGTTGACCGTCAGGGGCTTGGACGACCCGGAGGTGAGGACGACCTGCTCCGGGGCGAACAGCACGGCGGAGGCTCGGTGGACTCCGGGCTCGCGTGCGACGGCGGCCTCGGCGCTCTCCGGGAAGGCGGCGAACGCGGTGAACCGGCCGTGTGCGGAGGGCGACATCACCCACGACGAGGCGCCGACCGCGTTGATGGACCCGGCGACCTCGGAGTGGAACCCGTCGGTCAGCCCGCTGAGGGCCAGCGCGAGCGCAAGGACGAGTCCGACGCCGACGATGGCGATCAGGAACTGCCGCGCCCTGAACCAGAGGTCCGCGAAGGTGACTGCCAGCACCTGTCCATTCCCCCTCTCGCCGGAATCAGACAAATTGGGCTATCGCCAAAACGGGAGTCCCGGGCGAGACATTAACGTCAACGCACGTTGCGTGCTCCGCCACCGCCGCCCTCGGGCCCGCGTCAGACCGCCAGGGACGCCAGCCGCACGAAGAGGGACTGCAGGAGGAGCGCCTCGTTGGGGTTCCGCGGGAGGGCCTCCGCCGTCTCGGTGATCAGGCCGACCGCGGCGGCGGCGCTGCGCACGTCCTCGTCGCCCACCCCCACCGAGCCGGTGGCTGCGGCGGCGACCACGCGCCCGCGGTAGGCCCGGGCCAGGACGCCCAGGCCGGCCCGCAGCGCGTCGGTCCGGAAGCGCCGTTCCTCGCGCTGGTGCTGATCCTGTATCTCCTTGCGGCCGGGCAGGCCACGCTCCCCCATCTCCTTGGCCGCGGCGGACAGCGTCTCGATCTCCCGCGCGTGGGCGGCCCGCAGGGGCTCGACCGCCCGGTCCGCCGACTCGAGCACGCGCCGCGTCAGCGCGGCGGCCGTCATCCCCGAGGCGGTCAGCTCGTCGGGCACCGACGTCCACAGCTCGACCCGGGCCGCCACGTCCGGGTCCTCGACCGTGACGCGGGCTCGCTCCGGGTTGCCGCCGCTGCTGTCTGCCACCACGGCGGCCATGTCGGGTGCCACCCCCGTCGAGATGAGCCAGCGCACCAGGACGTCGCGCGGCACCGGCGGGAACGCGATCTCGACGGAGCGGCTGGCCACCGTGACCAGCTCGGGGATCACCTCGTCGGTCATCAGGACGAAGACCGTGTCGCCGGGCGGCTCCTCCAGGGTCTTGAGGAGCGCGGGCGCGCGCAGCGCCGCGAGATGCACGTCGAGGACGACGATCACCTGGCGCTTCGAGTGCAGCGGGCGGCGCTGGGCCAGGGAGACGACCTGGCGGACGTCCGCGATGGAGATGGACGCGCCGCTCCGGCGGATGACGTGGAGGTCGGGATCCGTTCCCGCCAGCGCGGCCAGGCAGGTGGGACACCGGCCGCACCCCCCATCGGGGCAGAGCAGCGCGGCCGCGAACCCGTACGCAGCCGCCAGGCCGCCGTTACCGGCGGGGCCGCGGAACAGGTAGGCGTGCACGGGATTGACCGCCGCGGCACGCAGGGCCGCCACCGCCTCCTCCTGCCCCACCACGCCGGCGAAGAGCTCGGGGGCCGGACGCTCCTCGCTCACCGGCCCGGGGCCGACGCATCGCCGAACCGCTCGCGCACGGAGGCCACGATATGCGCCGCCACCGTCTCGACGTCTGCGCTGCCGTCCACGACGAGCCAGTGTGCCGGGTCCTCGGCGGCCTGGGCGAGGAACCCCTGGCGGACCCGCGTGGCGAAGCCGGGACCGAGCCGCTCCATGCGGTCCGCCCCACCTCGCCCTCCGGCGGCGAGCCGGGCGGTCGCCACCTCGACGGTGACGTCGACCAGGACGGAGAGGTCCGCCGCCAGCCCGGCCGCCGCCCACGTCACCAGCGCACCCAGGCCGGCCGGGTCGAGACCCCTTCCGTAACCCTGGTAGGCGATCGTCGACGCCGAGTAGCGGTCGGTCACCACCCAGTCCCCGGCGGCCAGCGCCGGCTCGACCACCTGCGCCACGTGCTCGGCCCGGTCGGCCGCCATGAGTAGGGCCTCGGTCCGCGGCGAGGGAGCGGGCGAGTCGGGCGCGAGCAGCAGGCGGCGCAGCAGCGCGCCGACCGGCGTCGCCCCGGGCTCATGGGTCAGCCTGGCCCCGAGCGCGGCGGCCAGCGCCCCGGCCTGGGTGGACTTGCCGCATCCGTCAATGCCCTCGAGCGCGATCAGGCGACCCCGGGGCGCCATGTCAGAACGGATCGGTCGGGGCGGCCTTCATCGCCCCCGTGGCCTTCTGCACGACGCTGGCGTTCTTGGCGGCGCCGGCCTTCTTCGCCGCACCCGCCTTCTTCGCCGCACCTGCCTTCTTCGTCGTGCCCGCCTTCTTGGCCGCGGCCTTCTTCTTGGCCGGTGCGGCCTTCTTCGCCGCCTTCTTCTTCCGCGTGGACGGCCCCGCGGCGCGGCGCTCGGCCAGCAGCTCCGAGGCCCGGTCCATGTCGATCGACTCGACGACGTCGCCCTTGCGCAGGCTGGCGTTGGTGGTGCCGTCGGTCACGTAGGGCCCGAAGCGTCCCTCCTTCACCACCACGGGCAGGTTCGTGGTGGGATCGGTGCCGAGCTCGCGCAGCGGTGCGGCCGCGGTCCGGCCCCTCCGCTGCTTGGGCTGGGCGAACAGGGCCCGCGCCTCGTCGAGCGTCACGCTCAGCAGCTGGTCCTCACTCGCCAGGCTGCGCGTGTCGGACCCGCGCTTGAGATACGGGCCGAACCGCCCGTTGTGAGCGACGACGTCCTCGCCGGTGTCGGGGTCGGTCCCGACCGTCCGCGGAATGCGCAGGAGCTCGAGGGCCTGCTCCAGCGTCAGCGCCACCGGCTCCATGGACGAGAAGAGCGAGGCCGTGCGCGGCTTGTCGCCTCCCTCGGTCACCTCGCCCACCTGGACGTAGGGGCCGAAACGGCCCGCCTTGACCCAGATGTCGAGCCCGGTCCCGGGGTCGGTGCCGAGCACCCGGTCGTTGGACGGCGCCGCCAGGATCTCCTCGGCGCGGGCAATGGTGAGCTCGTCCGGCGCCGTGTCGTCGGGGATGGAGGCCCGGTCCTCGCCGCGCTGGAGATAGGGGCCGTATCGGCCGACCCGGGCCACGATCTGCTGGCCGTCGGTGCCCTCGCCGAGCGGGATGGAGTTGATCTCCCGGGCGTCGATGTCGCTCAGGTGCGACGCCACCGTGGCCTTGAGGCCCTGGGTCTCGACGTCGTCCCCGTTGTTGCCGCGCGCCGCGCCCGGCACCGCGCTCCCGAAGTAGAAGCGGGTGAGCCAGGGCAGGACCTCCTCGCGCCCGGCGGCGATCTCGTCCAGGTCGTCCTCCATCGACGCGGTGAAGCCGTAGTCGACGAGGTCGCCGAAGTAACGCTCGAGCAGCCCCACCACGGCGAAGGCGGTGAAGCTCGGCACCAGGGCCGTCCCCTTCTTCCACACGTAGCCGCGGTCGAGGATGGTGGCGATCACACTGGCGTAGGTGCTGGGGCGCCCGACACCGAGCTCCTCCATCGCCTTGACGAGCGACGCCTCGGTGTAGCGGGCCGGCGGCTGGGTGGCGTGCGAGCCCGCGTCGAACGCGCTGCCGTCGACCACGTCACCGACGGCCAACGCGGGCAGGACGACCTCGCGGTCGGCCAGCTCGGCCTCGGGATCGTCCTCGCCCTCCACATAGGCGCGCAGGAAACCGGGGAAGGCGATGACCCGCCCGCTGGCGGAGAACTCGGCCTCCTGTCCCGCGGCGGCGCCTTCGGGCACCTCGGCCGTCAGGCGCACCTGGGCGGACGTCCCGGTGGCGTCGTTCATCTGGGAGGCCACCGTGCGCTTCCAGATCAGCTCGTACAGGCGGAGCTCGTCCCCCGACAGCTCGCGCGACGCCTGGTCCGGGGTGCGGAAGGACTCGCCGGAGGGGCGAATGGCCTCGTGGGCCTCCTGCGCGTTCTTGACCTTGCGCTCGTAGCGGCGCGGCGAGTCGGGCACGTAGGCGTCGCCGTACATCTCGCGGGCCTGGGTACGCGCCGCGGTGAGCGCCTCGTCGGAGAGCGTCGTCGAGTCCGTGCGCATGTAGGTGATGAAGCCCTGCTCGTACAGGCGCTGGGCCACCTGCATGGCGCGCTGCGCGCTGAAGCGCAGCTTGCGGCCCGCCTCCTGCTGCAACGTGGACGTCATGAACGGCGCCGCCGGGGAGCGCCGGAACGGCTTCTCGGTGACGGAGCTGACGGTGAAGGCCCGGCCGGCCAGCGCGACGGCGACCGAAGTGGCCTCCTCCTCGCCGAGGACCCGGGCCCCGCCCTTGCCCGTCTGCACCCCGTGCTCATCGAAGTCCTTCCCGGTGGCGACGGCGGCGCCGCCGAGGGCGACGAGCGTCGCCCCGAAGCCCGACGGCGCCTCGGTGTGGGTGAAGGTGCCCTCGACCCCCCACCAGGTCGCCGAGCGGAACCGCATGCGGGCCCGCTCGCGCTCGACCACCATGCGGGTGGCGACGCTCTGCACCCGGCCCGCCGAGAGCCGGGGCATCACCTTGCGCCACAGCACCGGCGAGACCTCGTAGCCGTAGAGGCGGTCGAGGATGCGGCGGGCCTCCTGCGCGTCCACCAGGCGGCGGTCGAGCTCGCGCCACTCGTCGACGGCGCGTGCGATCGCCGCCGGCGTGATCTCGTGGAACACCATGCGCTTGACGGGCACGGTCGGCGACAGCACCTCGGAGAGGTGCCACGCGATCGATTCGCCCTCGCGGTCTTCGTCGGTGGCGAGATACAGCTCGTCGGCGCCCTTCAAGAGCTTCTTGAGATTCGCCACCACCGACTTCTTGGGCGAGGAGACCACGTAGAGCGGCTTGAAGCCGTTGTCGACGTCCACGCCGAGGCGCGCCCACGGCTCGCCCTTGAACGCGGCCGGCACCTCGTCGGCCCCGCGCGGCAGGTCGCGGATGTGGCCGATGGACGACTCGACGATGAAGTCCGGCCCGAGCATGCCGCCGATGGTGCGCGCCTTGGCCGGCGACTCGACGATGACGAGCGCCTTACCCACGGCACGCCCCGCGGGGCATCGGTCGGGGTGGGAGAGGGGAGGGCATGGTCACGTCAGACTGAGGGGCCGCTGCCCCGCCTGTCAAGGGCGGGGGTCTCCGGCGGGGCCGTCGGGGAACGGTCCCCAAAGGGGCTGACCAGGTTAATCGGCCGATGCGACGGCGGCAGGAGCCGGGGTTGAATCGTCCGCTGCGGCGTCCATTGACTCGGACGCACGCTTGGAGAACGCCAGAGCGACGAGAAGGATCACCAGGGACACGCCCGCGATGGCCAGGCGCTCGCCGGTGTGGTGGCGCAGCGTGATGACCGCAGGCAGGATCAGAAGCGAGACCAGGTTCATGACCTTGATCATGGGGTTCAGCGCCGGGCCCGCCGTGTCCTTGAAGGGATCGCCCACCGTGTCGCCGATGACCGCCGCCTTGTGGGCTTCCGATCCCTTGCCGCCCTCGTTCCCATCTTCGATGTACTTCTTGGCGTTGTCCCACGCCCCACCCGAGTTCGACAGCGTGTTGGCCATCAACTGACCGGTGAGGATGGTCCCGGCCAGGAAGGCGCCGAGGGCGAAGTAGTTGATGCCGAAGCCGATGATCACCGGCGACAGGATTGCGAGCAGTGCCGGGGTGGCCAGCTCGCGCTGGGACGCCGCAGTGCAGATGGAGATCACCCGCCCATACTCGGGCTTCTCGGAGTAGTCCATGATCCCCGGGTGCTCGCGGAATTGCCGTCGCACCTCGAGCACGACCGTGCCGGCGGAGCGGCCGACGGCCCGTATGGCCAACGAGGAGAAGAGGAAGGCGATGGAGCCGCCGATGAGCAGCCCGATGAACGTGGTGGGGTTGGCCACGTTGATCTGGGTCAAGAGGTCCTTGAACAATTTGGGGCCAGTGGCTCTGAGGCCCAGCTGCGAGCCGATGGTCTCGATGAACGACGCGAAGAGCGCCACGGCGGCGATGACCGCCGAGCCGATGGCGACACCCTTGGTGATGGCCTTCGTGGTGTTGCCCACGGCGTCGAGGCTCACCATGACCCGCTCGGCCTCGCCGGTGAACTCGCCGGACATCTCGGCGATACCGGCCGCGTTGTCCGACACCGGCCCGAAGCTGTCCTCGGAGACCACCATGCCGGCCGTGGCGAGCAGGCCGATGCCGATGAGCGCGACGAGGTAGAAGGTCAACTGGATGTTGCCGTTGCCCAGGCCGATGGCCACACCGAGGGCGATGGCGATGGCGATGATCGCGTAGACGGACGATTCCAGGCCGATGGAGAAGCCGGACAGGACCGTGGTGGCCGGGCCGGTACGGGCCGACGCCGCAATCTCCTTCACGGGGCCGCGTTCGGTCGAGGTGAACTCTTCGGTGATCTGGCTCGCGACGAGCGAGAGAACGACGCCGGTCAGCACGGCCCAGAACACCTTGAGGTCGTGCACGTAGAACTGGGCGACCAGGAAGGCACCGATCACGGTGAGCAGCGCGGCCAGCCAGAAGCCCCGGTTGATCGGGGACATGGCATTGCGGTCCTTCGCCCGGGCCCGCACGACCAGGACGCCCACGATGGAGGCGAAGATCCCGATGGCCGGGACGATCAGCGGGAACAACACAGCCGGGGTCGGATTCTTGTGGATGGCGTCGAAAGCGGAGTACCCGAGGATGAGCGACGAGATGATGGTGATCTCGTAGGACTCGAACAGGTCGGCCGCCATGCCGGCGCAATCGCCGACGTTGTCGCCGACGTTGTCGGCGATGGTGGCCGCGTTGCGGGGGTCGTCTTCGGGAATGCCCGCCTCCACCTTGCCCACCAGGTCGGCACCCACGTCCGCCGCCTTCGTGAAGATCCCGCCGCCTACTCGCATGAACAGGGCCAGCAGCGAGGCGCCGAAGGCGAAGCCGATGAGCACGGCGGTGGCCGAGTTCTGGAAGATCAGGACGATGCCGGTGGCTCCGACCAGCCCCAGGCCGACACAGAGCATGCCCGTCACCGCTCCGGTGCGGAAGGCCACCCTCAGGGCGCCGGCCATGCCACCGCCCTGGGAGGCGGCGGCGGCGGTCCGCACGTTGCCCCGCACGGCGATGCTCATGCCGATGAACCCGGTCAAGCCGGAGAACGCGGCGCCGAAGAGGAAGCAGATGACGCGGTAGATCCCGTCCTGGGCGAACGAGAGGGCCAGGACCTTCTGGCCGTCCGAGTACAGGGGGAACCCGCCCGGTCCGGTCTTTACGACCTCAGTGGCGGTGAAGAAGATGAGGATGGCGAGCGGCACCACGATGATGGCGATCGTGCGGAATTGGCGGGACAAGAACGCCTCGGCACCCTCCTGCACGGCCTGGGCGATCTCCTTCATCTTCGACGTGCCCTGGTCGAAGGCCAGCACGTTGCGGGCCAGCAGCAGGCCGGCGGCGATGCCGACGATGCCGGCGACCAGGCAGATGTAGAGCCACGTCTTGTCCGCCCCGCTGAGGTGGAAGGCCTGGTAGCCACCCTCAGCTGCGAGGAGATTGATCATTCCCGGTGTGCCCTTTCTGTTCCTGTCAGTCCTACGGGGAGGGGCGGGCGCCCTCGTCCCTGTGGTGCGGCAGCGCTCGGCACCACGACGGTCGATGTCACGATCCCGGACCGAAGGCGCGCCGGGGAGGTCGCACCCGACGCCGGGCCGGGGGGGACGTTAGCGACTGGGGCCGGAGCGGGCAATTTGGGTGCCCCCGGCGCCCGTCCGGTGCGTCGACCCGCTGGCTCATGGCTCGGTCGGATCGCTCTCGGCCCCCTGCACCAGCTCGAAGGAGGGGTTGAGCATGGCGGGCCGACGGCCCCAGGTGCCCACCATGCCCTCGGCCACCAGCCGGGCCCCGGGCTCGATCCCCGCGATCTTGGGGCGTCCCTGGAAGACGAGCAGCAGGCCGCCCGTGCCGTCGCTGAGCACGCACTCGAGGTTCGCGGCCCCCGCCCGGGGCTGCACCCGGACGGACTTGACCCTTCCGGCGACCCGGACGCGCTGGCGCGTCACCACCCCGGCGATGGGCGTCGTGGCCCCGGCACGCTGGGCCAGCGTCGCGTCGGCCGCGAGCACCGCCGCCGGTCGCCGCGGCCCGTCGCGCCGGCCCATCCGGTCGACGCCCGTCCGCCCCTCGGGATCGACCGGCGGAGATTCGCCGTCGTCGCCGGCGCGGCGCGCCCTCTGCACCGACCGGCCGTAGGAGCGCACCCGCTCCCCGAAGCGGCCGCCCACGTCGAAGGGGACGATGGTGGCGCTCACGTGGGGCACCTGGCCCAGCACGGCGGCGATCTTGTCGGCGGTGCGGTCGTGCAGGAAGCGCTGCCAGATGCGCCGGTACCCGCGACGCGGCAGCAGGACCGTGCACTCGGTGTCGCCGTCGAGCGTGGCGTCGGCCACCAGCTCAATGGCGGCGCGACCGAGGCGGCGGTCCGGGCACTCAATGATGTCGAGCGGCAGACGGGCCAGCCCGAGACGGCTCCACTCCTGCTCGAGCTCGCGGGCGGCCTTGGTGTCGATGTCGAAGTGCACCGCCCGCAGGTCGTCGGGCGACAGCGTCCTGGCGTACTGCAGCGCGCGCGCCGTCGCCACGTCGAGGCGGTCGACGAGGACGACCACCACGTGGCGGCGCAGCACCGGGGCCTCCGTCGCCTCCATCACACCCGACTCGAGCATCTCGTCCTCCCGCGCGTACTGCGCGTGCAGCCGGATCAGCCCGAAGTAGAGGAGCGGCCCGACCACGAAGATCAGCCAGGCACCTTCCTTGAACTTCGCCACCGCGAAGATGAGGACGACCGCGAAGGACAAGAAGGCCGAGAACCCGTTCACGGCGACACCGCGCCGCCAGTGCCCCTGCCGCGCCGTCAGGTGGTGCTTCACCATCCCGGAGCCGGCCATGGTGAAGCCGGTGAACACGCCGATGGCGTAGAGCGCCACCAGCCCGTTGACCTGTGCCTTGTAGGCGAGGACGAGCGCCAGGGCGACGCCCGCCAGCACGAGGATCCCGTTGGAGAAGGCGAGGCGGTGCCCGCGCCGCGTCAGCTGGCGGGGCAGGAACCGGTCGCCGGCCACGAAGCTGGCCAGGTACGGGAAGCCGTTGAAGCTCGTGTTGCCACCCGTGTAGAGGATCAGCATGGTGGCCAGCTGCACGACGTAGAAGAGGAGGTGCCCGACCGGGCTGGTGCCGAAGACGGCCTTCACCTCCTGGGACACCACGGTCGGGGAGCCGATGGCGTAGGGCACGGCGTGGGTCCACCTGGCCAGCAGCGTCACCCCGAGCACCAGGAAGCCGAGCGTCGAGCTCATGACCACGAGCGTCTGGCGCGCGTGCTTGGCCTCGGGCCGGCGGAAGCTGCTCACCCCGTTCGAGATGGCCTCGAGCCCCGTGAGCGAGGACCCCCCGTTGGCGAAGGAGCGCAGCAGCGAGATGAAGGCCAGCCCCATCAGCCATCCGGATCCCGGTGTGCCGATCCTTCCTCCGTAGAGCTGGTTGGCCGGCGGCAGCGGGATCTGGTGCAGCGTGCCGAGCGCCTCCTTGATGAAGCCGTAGATGATCACCGACACCAGCGAGAGGATGAAGAAGTAGGTCGGCACCGCGAAGTAGCTGCCCGCCTCGCGGATGCCGCGCAGGTTGCCGTACAGGAGCAGGAGCACGACGCCCACGGTGATGGCGACGGTGTCGGTGGTGTTGGCCAGGCTCGGGACCGCGCTGGTCAGCGCGGCGGTGCCGGCCGAGGTCTGCACGGCGACCGTCACCGTGTAGTCGATGAGCAGGGCGACGGCGGCGATCTGGGCCACCTTCGGCCCGAAGTTGTCGCGGGCCACGACGTAGGAGCCGCCGGCCTTGGTGTAGAGCTGAATGACCTCGAGGTACGAAAGCGTGACGAAGAAGAGGACGCCGAGGATGGCGAGCGTGATGGGGACGACCAGGGTAAAGGCGGCCAGGCCGACGTACGGGACCAGCTGGGTCAGCATCTCCTCGGTGCCGTAGGCCGAGGACGAGATGCAGTCCGGCGCCAGGACCCCGAGGGCGACGGGCCGGCTCAGGCGCTCCGTGGCCAGCTGCTCGGTCACCAGCGGCGGCCCGAGGAGCCGGTTCTTCATGCGATAGCGCCGGGTCTCCGGGATGTCCTCACCGGCGACGCCGGGCAGGGGCACAGGCGGCCGTGCCGAGGTGGTGGGGGTCGCCACGGCCACACAGTAGAAGGAATCCCCCTGTGCCCTGATTGCTGCCCCCGATCGCTTTTTGCAAGACCCGACGCGGCGTGTTGCACTGTGGCGTGCACGTGATCGTGGTCGGGTGTGGTCGTGTGGGGTCCGGCCTGGCCGTCTCGCTGAGCGCAGAGGGCCATTCCGTGGCCGTCATGGACAAGTCGTCCCGTGCCTTCCGGCGCCTGAAGGGCTGGGACGGGCCCTGCGTCGTGGGTTCGGGCTTCGACCGGGACGACCTGGAGAAAGCCGGCGCGCTCCAGGCCGATGCCCTCGCCGCGGTGACCAGCGGCGACAACACCAACATCCTCACGGTGCGCATCGCGCGGGAGACCTACAAGATCCCCAACGTGGTGGCCCGGATCTACGACCCCCGGCGGGCCGAGATCTACCAGCGCCTCGGCATCCCGACGGTGGCGACGGTCACCTGGACCATCGACCAGGTGCGGCGCCGGCTCCTGCCCGACGAGGACGTCGGCGACTGGTCCGACCCGACGGGACGCCTCACGCTGATCGACCGGTCGCTGCCCGAGTCGTGGGCGGGTCGGCGGCTGTGCGACCTCGAGGATCCCGGCCGACTGAGCCTCGTCGCGGTGACCCGCGCCGGCAGCCCGCGCCTCGATGCCCGCGAGCTGGTCGGCCAGGAGGGCGACGTGCTGCACCTCGCGGTCCTCGACGACGCGCTGCGCGAGCTCGACCGGACCCTGGCCCGGGCCAGAGGCGCGGACCAGGACGGTCACGCGTGAGGGTGGCCATCGCCGGCGCCGGCAGCGTCGGCACCGCCATCGCCTCGGACCTCCACGCCAACGGGCACGAGGTGCTGGTCTTCGAGCAGGATCCCGAGCTGGTCGAGCGGCTGCGCCCCACCCTCGACGTGACCTGGGTGGCCGCCGACGCCTGCGAGGTGTCGTCCCTCGACGCCGCCGGCCTCGCCAGCGTCGACGTCGTCGTCGCCGCCACCGGTGACGACGAGGACAACCTCGTGATCTCGTTGCTGGCCAAGCAGGAGTTCGCCGTCCCTCGCGTCGTCGCCCGCGTCAACCACCCCAAGAACCAGTGGCTCTTCAACGAGAGCTGGGGGGTCGACGTCTCGGTCTCCACGCCCCAGCTCCTCACGGCGCTGGTGGAGGAGGCGGTCTCCGTCGGGGCGCTCGTGCGGCTGCTCCAGTTCCAGGGCGGACTCGCCCACCTGGTCGAGATCACCCTGGCCGAGGACTCACCCGCCAACGACATCGCCATCGCGGACCTCGCCTTCCCCCGCGACGCCGTCGTCGTGGCCGTCGTGAGGGCGGACCGCCTCATCGTCCCCCGGGGCGACACGACCCTGCAGTCCGGCGACGAGGTGCTGGTGCTCGTGGCCGCCGAGGCCGAGGACGCGGTGCACGCGCTGTTCATCGCGGACCAGGAGGCCTGAGCCGCAACCCACTCGCAACCACGCGACGGTCCTGGTCACAGGCACCGAACGTTCGCGGAGCGGTCCTGGAACCGTCACGATGACTCAAGGTGGGGACCCCGACGCCCGTACCATGAGATATATGGAGGCGGCCTTCTTCGACCTGGACAAGACGGTCATCGACCGGGCGTCCATCGCCGCGTTCGGGCGGCCCTTCCTCAAGGGCGGCCTGATCAACCGCCGGCTGGTGGCGCGGGCGGCCCTGTCACAGCTGATCTACCTCTACTTCGGCGCCGACGAGGAGCGCCTGGTCCGGGTGCGCGAGTCGATGCTGGCCGTGACGAAGGGCTGGGACCGGGCCCAGGTGCGCCAGATCGTGCGCGAGACGATGCTCCAGACGATGGAGCCGATCATGTACGCCGAGGCCCTCGAGCTGATGGAGCTGCACCGGGCGGCCGGGCATCGCGTCTACCTGGTGTCGGCCTCGCCGGAGGAGATCGTGTTGCCGCTGGCGGACCTCCTCGGCGTCGACGGGGCCATCTGCTCCCGCGGTGAGGTCGACGAGCAGGGGTGCTACACGGGCCGCATGGCCTTCTACGCCTACGGCGACTCCAAGGCGACCGCCATGCGCGAGCTGGCCGAGCGCACCGGCCTCGACCTGTCGTCGAGCAGCGCCTACTCGGACTCGGCCACCGACCTGCCCATGCTCGAGGCGGTGGGGCGGCCGGTGGCGGTCAACCCCGATCGGGCGCTGGCGAAGATCGCGCGGGAGCGGGGTTGGGAGGTGCGCCACTTCACCAAGCCGGTGCGCCTGCGCGACCGGGTGGGGCGTACGACACCGGTGGTGACGACGAGCCTGGCGGTGGCCGGCGCCGCGCTGATCCTGTGGCGGCGCGGCGTGCGGAGCCGCCACGCGCACGGGAGGCCGGCGGCCGCCTGAGCGGAGCTGTGCCCGGGCTGGTCGGCCCGCCCGACGGGCTAGCTGTTCTGCAGGCGACGGGCGGCGATGACGCCGAGGGCGACCAGGATGGCGAGAATGAGCAGCTTCTTCATGACCGCAGAGCCTAGGCGCCGCTAGACGGTGAGCAGATCACGCGCCCCGGTGTCCGAGGACGGGTGGCGCAGCTTGGACATGGCCCGGGCCTCGATCTGGCGGATCCGCTCCCGGGTCAGGTTGAAGTGCTCACCGACCTCCTCGAGCGTCCGGGGCTCGCCCCGGTCCAGCCCGAAGCGCAGGCGCAGGATCTCGCGCTCGCGCTCGTCGAGCGGTGAGAGCAGCCGGCCGATCTCGTCGGGCAGCAGCGACACGGCGGCGACCTCGAAGGGCGACTCGGCCGAGCGGTCCTCGACGACGTCGCCCAGCTCGGCGTCGCCGTCCTCACGCAGCGGCTCGGAGAGGGACAGCGGCTCTGCCCGGAACCGCAGGGCCTCGACCAGCTTGTCCTCGGGCATCTCGACCTCGACCCCGAGCTCGGCCAGGGTGGCGGGCCGGCCCAGCTTCAGCTCCAGGCGGGCCTGGGCCTTCTGCACCCGGGCCAGCGTGTCGCCGGCGTGGACGGGCAGGCGAATCGTGCGTCCCGTGTTGGCGATGCCACGGGTGATGGCCTGGCGGATCCACCAGGTGGCGTACGTGGAGAACTTGAACCCCTTGCGCCAGTCGAACTTCTCGACCGCGTGCATCAGGCCGAGGTTCCCCTCCTGGATCAGGTCCAACAGGGGCAGGCCGGACGCCTGGTACTTCTTGGCGATCGACACGACCAGCCTGAGGTTCGACTGCACGAACGTCTGCTGGGCCTGCTCGCCCTCCATCACGGCACGCCGGAGCTCGCGCTTCTTCGCCGTGGTGATCCCCTTGGTCGCCTTGGCGACCTCGGCCTCGGCGTCCCGCCCGGCCTCGATGGCCTGGGCCAGGCGTACCTCGTCGTCCTTGGTCAGCAGCGGGTACTGGCCGATGTCCGTCAGGTAGAGCCGGACGAGGTCCTCGTCATCACGCTCAATTCGTTCCTTCGCCAAGATCGTTGCCTAACCTTCCGTCCCGTGGCTCGGCAGGAGGACCCGGCCGGGCTGTCGCGCTCGTGATTGGCAGTTGGCGCCCGTTCCAGGCGCGCGTGGGCTGCGGAGACAGTGTAATGGCACTGTCAAGATGGGCGTACAGCAGGGAAAACGCCGGTTCCCTCAAACGCCTGTTCAATTCCGGCCCTGAGCCTCGCCGCCCCTTCCGAGCCCGGCGGGAAGGCGCCCAGGATGGCCGTGCCGCCCCGGACCTCCGCGGCCGACTCCCGGCGTGCCTCCACCAGGACCTCCATGACCGGCCCCTCGCTGACCGGGGACGCCGTCCCGAGGTGGGCCCCGTAGACCGTCGCCAGGAGCGGCAGCACCGAGCCGACCAGGGCGTCGGTGCGTGCCCCGGGGTCCGGCTCGGCGGCCAGGGTCCCGAGCGCGCCCGCCAGGGGCCCGGCCGGGGCCGTCACCAGCGCGGCCGCGTCCACGCCGGCCCGCACCGGCAGCCGCTCGGCCCAGCGGGCGGCCAACGCGCCGTGCCGCCTGGAGGTGGCCGCCCAGAAGACCCTCAACTCGGCCCCGCCCGCGGCGTCGGCCTCCTCGCTGACCCCGGGGCGGGTCGCCCAGGCGCCGGTCAGCTCGAAGATCCGGTGCTCCACCCAGCAGTACGCGCCGACCAGACCCGCCAGCTCGTCAATGGTCCGCCACTCGGCGCGGGCCGCGCCGGTGGTGGCGTCAGCCACCCGCCGACTCCTCGAGCGCCGAGGAGCGGTAGCGGTTGGTGATCGGCATGCGGCGGTCCTTGCCGAAGGCCTTGGTGGTGATGCGCACGCCCGGCGGCATCTGGCGCCGCTTGTACTCGGCCCCGTCGACCAGCCGGACCACCCGGTCGACCATCGCGGGGTCGAAGCCCTCCGCCACCAGGTCGGCCGCCGTCAGGTCGCGCTCGACGTAGCCCTGGAGCACCGGGTCGAGCTCCTCGTAGGGAGGGAGCGACTGGTCGTCACGCTGGTCCGGCCGCAGCTCGGCCGAGGGGGGCTTGTCGAGGACGGCGTCGGGGATCGGACCGGGCAGGCCCTCGAGCACCGCCTGGGTGTTGCGGTGGCGGCACAGGTCGTACACCAGCGTCTTGGGCACGTCCTTGATCACGGCGAACCCGCCCGCCGAGTCCCCGTAGAGCGTGGAGTAGCCGGTGGCCATCTCGCTCTTGTTCCCCGTGGTGAGCACGATCCACCCCTTGGCGTTGGAGACCGCCATCAGGAGCACGCCGCGCAGGCGTGACTGCAGGTTCTCGTCGGTGAGCCCGGAGGGCTCGCGTCCGAGCACGGGGGCGAGCATGGAGGCGAAGGCGACGTGTGCCTCCTCTATCGGCACGACCTTGAGGTCGATCCCGAGGCGCTCGGCCAGGAGGCCGGCGTCGTGACGCGACCCGTCGCTCGAGTAGCGCGACGGCATGGAGAGGCCGTGCACCCGCTCGGCCCCGATGGCGTCGACCGCGATCGCCGCCACCAGGGAGGAGTCGATCCCACCCGAGAGCCCGATCACGGCCTCCGAGAACCCGTTCTTGCGCAGGTAGTCCCGGGTGCCCAGGACGAGCGCGGCGTAGACCTCGGCGTGGTCGCTCAGCGCGGGGCGGAGCGGCGCCGGCGCCAGGGCCGGCCGCTCACCGCGGCGGGGCTCGCTGACCACGATCCTCGGGAGCAGCTCGGTGACGGCGTGGGGCCGGTGCGGCCCGACGGGGAGGTCCACCACCACGAGGTCGGTGGCGAACTGCGCGCCCGAGGCGACGAGGGTCCCGTCGGCCCCGACGACGAGGGAGTCGCCGTCGAAGACCAGCTCGTCCTGCCCGCCCACCTGGTTGACGTAGGCGATGGCGCAGCCGGCCTCGGCCACCCGTCCCCGCAGCATCTCGAGGCGCTCCAGCCGCCGGCCACGGTTGAAGGGCGAGGCGTTGAGGTTCACGACGACGTCCGCCCCGGCCCGGCCCGCGTGCGCCACGGGGCCGTCGTCGAACCAGACGTCCTCGCAGATGGAGACGCCGACCCAGGCCCCGGCGACGCCGAAGAGGGCGGGCGGCTCGTGGCTCGGGATGAACCAGCGCTGCTCGTCGAAGACGCCGTAGTTGGGGAGGAAGCGCTTGCGGTACACGCCCGCCACCCGGCCGCCGGCGCAGACCGCCGCCGCGTTGGCCAGTCCCGCGCCGCCGGGGGCGGCGCCGACGAACCCGACGACGATCGCGCACTGCCCCGTGGTGGCGGCGGCGACCTTCTCCAGCGCCACCACGTTGTCGGCCACGAACCCCGGCTTGAGGAGGAGGTCCTCGGGCGGGTACCCGGGGATGGCCAGCTCCGGCACGACGCAGATGTCGGCCCCGGCGGCCTCGGCCGCCTCCAGCGCGCCGAGGATCCGCTCGACATTGCCGGACAGGTCCCCCACGACGGTGTTCAGCTGCGCGGCGGCCAGGCGCAGGTGCGGCATCGTCCCAGATTACCGGTGGCCCCGCCCCGCCCGAATGGCCCCCCGTTCGGAGGTCCGCGGAAGAGCGGGGTTGGCGGGCATGCGAAGCTAGTGCGGTGCAAAGCCAGCGGGACTACGTGCTCCGGACCGTGGAGGAGCGGGGCATCCGCTTCGTCCAGTTGTGGTTCACCGACGTGCTCGGGACACCCAAGGGGTTCAACATTCCCACGACGGAGTTGGACAACGCGCTCGACGAGGGGATGACCTTCGACGGCTCGGCCATCGACGGGTTCAGCCGGGTCCAGGAGGCCGACGTGCTGGCCCGGCCCGACCCCAAGACGTTCCAGCTGCTGCCCTGGCAACAGGACGACGCCCAGGTGGCCCGCGTGTTCTGCGACATCGCCAACCTCGACGGCACCCCCTTCGAGGGTGACCCCCGGTACGCGCTGCGGCGCACGCTCGAGCGGGCGCGGGCGGCCGGGTACACCTTCTTCGCCTCGCCGGAGGTGGAGTTCTTCTACTTCGCCGACGCGGACCCCGAGCGGGGCCCGATCACCCTCGACTCGGGCTCGTACTTCGACCTCTCGGTGGCCGACCTCACCAGCAACCTGCGCCGGCGCTCGGTGCTCATGCTCGAGGAGATGGGCATCCCCGTCGAGCACACCCAGCACGAGGACGCGCGCAGCCAGCACGAGATCGACCTGCGCTACACCGACGCGCTCACCATGGCCGACACCGTGATGACCACCCGCATGGTGATCAAGGAGATGGCGCGTCAGGAGGGGGTGTTCGCCTCCTTCATGCCCAAGCCGCTCGGGGGCGTGCAGGGCTCGGGCATGCACACCCACATCTCGCTGTGGGAGGGCGAGCGCAACGCGTTCGTCGACGAGAACGACCGCTACGGGCTCTCCGAGGTGGCGCGCCGCTTCATCGCCGGGCTCTTGCACCACGCCCCCGAGATCACCGCCGTCACCAACCAGTGGGTCAACTCGTACAAGCGGCTCATCGGGGGCTACGAGGCGCCCGTCCACGTCAGCTGGGCCCGCAACAACCGCTCGGCCCTGGTGCGGGTGCCCGTCGTCAAGATGGGCAAGACCGAGTCCACCCGCCTGGAGTACCGGGCACCGGACAGCGCGTGCAATCCCTATCTGGCCTTTGCCGTGATCCTCGCCGCCGGGCTGCGCGGCATCGCCGAGGAGTACCCGTTGCCGCCCGAGGCGGACGACAACCTGTTCAGCCTGACCCCCAAGGAGCTGGCCAAGAAGGGGATCGAGCCGCTTCCCTCGAGCCTGCACGACGCCGTCAACAAGATGGAGGGCTCCGAGCTGCTGGCCGACACGCTCGGTGACCACGTCTTCGAGTGGTTCATCCGCAACAAGCGCGAGGAGTGGGGCGCCTACCAGGTCCAGGTCACGCAGTTCGAGCTTGACCGCTACCTTCCCCTGCTCTGACCCGGACCGACGATGGACCCCCTCCTCTGCTTCCCCGCCGACCTGCCCGCCGAGGTGACGCTCGCGCTGCAGAACGCCGGGGTCGGCCATCACGGCGTGTCGGGGCCCGAGGAGGTGGCCCCGCCCGGGTCCGACGGCCGGACCGTGGGCTACTCGGGCGCGCTCGTCGTCGCCGGTGACGACATGAACGCCGCGGTGGCGTTCTGCCGGCACCTCCGCCTGCGCGAGGTGCCCATGACGCCGCTGCTCCTGGCCATCGGTACGGACCAGGTGGGCGAGTTGCTGCTGCGCGACGACCTCTACGACGACTTCTGCGTCATCCCCGCCCGGCCCGAGGAGCTCGTGGCGCGCCTGCAGCACCTCTTCTGGCGCACCGGGCAGAGCCTGCGGCCCGACATCATTGAGTACGGGCCCCTGATGCTCAACCTCGAGACCTACCAGGCCGCCGTTGCCGGCCGCGTCCTCGACCTCACCTACATGGAGTACGAGCTGTTGCGCTTCCTCGCCGGCCACCCGGCCAAGGTCTTCACCCGCGAGACCCTGCTGAGCCGCGTCTGGGGCTACGAGTACTACGGCGGGGCGCGGACGGTCGACGTCCACATCCGGCGCCTGCGGGCCAAGCTCGGCGAGGAGCACGCCCACCTGATCCAGACCGTGCGCTCGGTGGGCTACCGCTTCGGGCAGGTGGCCTGGCATCCCGGCGTGGCGCAGCGCAACGGAGGATCGGCCCCGGCTGCCGGGCCCGCGTCGGCCGCGTCGGCCGCCCCTCAGACGACCGGCGCGTAGGCCCAGGCCTCGACCTCGGCCCGGGCCCCCAACGGCAGGGCCGCCACCGCCACGGCCGAGCGGACGGGCCTGTGCTCGGTGAAGAACTCCACCCACACCTCGTTCACCGCGGCGAAGTCGGCCATGTCGACGAGGAAGAGCGTGGTCTTGACGACGTCGGGCAGGGTCGCCCCCTCGACGGCGAGCACCTCGGCGAGGTTCTGGAGCGCCTGGCGCAACTCGGCCACCGTGCCGCCGGGCACGAGGCCCGCCGCGCCGGAGTCGTCCGTGCCCAGGCCGATCTGACCCGAGGTGACGACCCAGTCGCCCACACGTCGAACAGGGGAGTAGGGACCGACAGCTGGACTCATGGGGCTCCTCTCAACCGCCTGATCGTGCCACGTCCCGGAAGGGCGCACGCACGGCGGCGCGCCGGGTCGGCCAGCGCGACGGGAGGCCGTCGGCCACCCAGGCCGCGGCCAACGCGGCGACGAACACGGCGTCGGAGCCGTTGACGGGCCAGCCCTCCTCCTCGTGGAGCCGGACCACGACCTCGGGCATGTCGCGGGCGGCCAGGATGCCGAAGGAGCGGATGGTGAGGTCGACCGGCTCACCCGCCCCGTCGACGGCGACGCCCTCGCTCCACACCAACCCGAGCGCCTGGTGCACCGCGCCCAGCGCGTACGAGCGCAGCGTCACCGGGCACAGGATCTCGCCGGCCCAGACGTCCACCTCGACGCGACCACGCTCCCCCTCGTGGAGGCGGACCTCGACGCCGGCGCTCCCCGCGCCGGGCAGCATGACGTGCGCCCGGCCGGCGCCCGGTGGGGCGGCCGGGGCCTCGAGCGCATGGCGTGCGGCCAGTACCTCGGCCCACCCGGCGCCACGCAGCTCGCGTGCCACCGGCGGCCCGGGAACCTCGACCTGCTCGACGTCCACCCCGGGGCACAGCGCAGCCACCCGCGCCGCCAGGGGTTCCAGGTCGGCCGAGCCCTCCGTGGAGGCGACGCGGACGACGCCGGAGCCGTCGGGGCGCAGCGCGATGGCCAGCGGCGGCCGCTTGGGGCCGCGCCGCACGACGTCCTCGCGGCGCCACAGGACGCGGACGGCCTCACCGGTCCGGTCGGCCAGGTCCCGGGCGCGGGCCGGCACCGGGCTGCGTGCCTTGCCGCCGAAGGCGCCGCCGTTGGCCAGCGGCGGCGCGGGGCGACCGCCGGGCAGGCTCCAACTGGCGTCCGGCTCGACGTAGGCGGGCTCGACCCAGGTCGTCTGCAGCGTGAGCGCCCACTCGCCCGCCGGCAGCTCGACCGGGTGCGTCAGGGGCACGGTGCTGTTGCGGCCCTGGACGCGGCCGTGGACAGCCCGGGCGGCGCGCAGGTCGGGGGCGAGGGGCGCGTCGGCACCGAGCTGGACCAGCGCGCCGGGCGGTGCGGCGTCGTCCGCGAAGCCACCGCCGCCGAGCACGACGTCGGGACCCGAGACCTGGAAGGCGGGGCCCTCGATCTGGGCCCGCCAGGAGGCCAACAGCGGGTCGCGCCAGGGCGCCGGCGCGGTGGTCGTCTCCCCGATGCCGAGCGCGTCGCACGCCGCCTCGACGATGGACTGCCAGCCGGTGCAGCGGCACAGGTGCGCCCGCAGGCCGGCCTCGACGTCGCGCCGGGTGACCCCCCCGCCGGGCGCCGTCTCGTCGAGCGCGGCGAGGCGCATCACGATGCCCGGGGTGCAGAAGCCGCACTGACTCGCCCCGTGCGCGACGAACGCGGCGGCCCAGCGGTCGCGCTGCTCGCTCGGCAGCCCCTCCACCGTGGTCACCCGGCGGCCGGCGATGCGGCGCACGGGCGTGACGCAGGCGACCCGCGGTGCGCCGTCGACCCACACGGTGCAACAGCCGCACTGCCCCTGCGGGCTGCAGCCGTCCTTGGCCGAACGGCAGCCCAGCTCCTCGCGCAGCGCGTCGAGGAGGGAGGTCCCGTCGGCCACCGCGACGGGCTCACCGTTGAGGACGAAGGACACCGGCGGCGCGCCGGCTTCGGTGGCCACCGGACCGGGCGGGCGCTCCGGCGGTGGCCCGGGGGCGCTCAGGACGTCGGGCGCGCCGACGGGCGGGCGCTCAGCTGAAGGAGGAGCCGCAGCCGCAGGTGCGGGTGGCGTTGGGGTTCGTGATGTGGAAGCCCTCACCCTGGAGCCCGTCGCTGTACTCGAGGGTCGACCCGGTCAGCAGCTCGGCGCTCGCCGCGTCCACGATGACCCGGACCTCGCCGAACTCGCGCACGACGTCGTCGGACATGACCTCGGTGTCGAAGAACATCTCGTAGCTGTAGCCCGAGCAACCGCCGGGCTTGACCGCGACGCGAAGGGCGAGGCTCTCGCCGCCCTCCTCCCGGGCCAGCAGCTCGGCCACCTTGGTGGTGGCGGCGTCCGTGAGGGTGACCGGCGCCGGCTTCTTCCCGATGTTCACGGTCGTGGAGATGGTCGTCACTGGTTCCTCCTCGCGAGGCCGAACGCCCGGGGCGGACGGCCGCTCACGGTGCACCCTGCGCCGTGGACGCCCCCATGTTACCGGCGCCGACCTCCCACCGACACCCTTGGGCCCTCGGGCCGGAAATCGGCGCCACGCAGGTAGAATCCCGTTCGTGCCCCCCGGTCCCGACGAACCGACTCCGCCGGCGGCGGACGTCCCCCGCAGCGGGGCCGAGGACGAGGTGCGCGACGCCCTGCGGGCCGTGGTCGACCCCGAGCTGGGCGACACCATCGTGGACCTGGGGATGGTGCGTGCGGTGACGGTCGCCGGGGGGGACGTGGTCGTCGACGTGGCGCTGACCATCGCGGCCTGCCCGCTGCGGAGCCAGATCGAGCGCGACGTCGTGGGCCACGTGCAATCCCTGGACTGGGTGCGCTCCGTCGAGGTGCGGGTGGCGGCCATGGACGCCGACGAGCGGGCGGCCGTCATGGCCCGGGCCCGCTGGAAGGCCCGGGAGGACGCCCCCGAGACGGCCGTGCCCGCGAGCGCGCGCGTGCTCGCCATCGCGTCGGGCAAGGGCGGCGTCGGCAAGTCGTCGGTGACGGTGAACCTCGCCGTGGCGCTGGCGGCCCGCGGCCTCGTCGTGGGTGTCCTCGACGCCGACATCTGGGGCTTCTCGGTCCCGCGGCTGCTCGGCATGGAGGGCGACGTCGAGGCCAGGGCGGGCAAGATGGTCCCCCTCGAACGCGCCGTCGGCTCGGGCACGCTGCGCGTCCTGTCGATGGGGTTCCTGGCCGACGAGGAGCAGGCGATCATGTGGCGCGGCCTGGTGCTGAACCGGGCCGTGCAGCAGTTCCTCCAGGACGTCCACTGGGGCGATCTCGACTACCTCCTGATCGACCTGCCGCCGGGGACCGGCGACATCCAGATGGGCCTGGCCCGCCTTCTGCCGCGCACCGAGCTCCTCGTGGTCACCACGCCGCCGGTGGCCGCCCAGAAGGTCGCGGCGCGGGCGGCGGACATGGCCCGCCGGGGCTACCTGCGGGTGGCGGGCGTGATCGAGAACATGAGCGACTTCACCTGCGAGCACGGCACCACCTACGCGCTCTTCGGCTCGGGCGGCGGCCAGCGCCTGGCGCACAGCCTGGGCGTCCCGCTGGTCGGCTCCATCCCGCTGCACCCGGACCTGGCCGCCGGCGGCGACGCCGGGGTGCCCGTGGCCCTTGGCGGGAGCCGCGAGCTGGCCGCCGTGTTCGAGGAGATGGCCCGGGTCGTCGCCGAGGAGGTGTCCCCGCTCGTCGACGCGCAGGGCTGCTCGGCCCGGCTGATCGAGCGGGTGGAGGCGGCGGTGACCCAGGGGGAGGCCCAGGCGGAGGCCCAGACCGGCTGAGGGAGCGGCCGGCGGTGCCGGCGGCCCTCGCCGCTCAGGCCGCCGCCCAGCGGCTCTCGATGCCGTCCTCGCCCTCGGTTCCGTCGCGGGCCGCCCTGCCCTCCTCGCCCAGCGCCCGCAGGTGGGCCCAGAGCGAGAACCGGGCCACCGGCAGCTGCCGCTCGGTCACGTCACCGTAGACCTCGGGCAGGAGCTCGTCGACCGTCGCCTCGCCCCGAGCGGCGAGCGCGGCCCCGATGCGCTCGTGGCGCGCCAGGCGGTGCGCGATGAGGGCGTCGACCACGTCGGGCACGTGGTCCATCAGCCGCCCGTGGCCGGGAGCCATCGTGCGGATGGGCGGGGTCTCGTCACGGATGCGGGCCAGGCTGGCGAGGTACCGGTGGAGGTCCCCGTCGGGTGGGCGGATCACGACGGTCGACCCGTGCATCACGTGGTCACCGGTGCACAGCAGCGCGTGCTCCTCGACGAGCCAGCACAGGTGGTCCGAGGCGTGGCCGGGCGTGTGGAGGGCGCGCAGCGTCAGGTCCGGGCCGGCGTCGCCGCCCGGGCAGCGAAGCGACCACCCTTCGCCCACGCGCTCGTCGGGCTCGAAACCCCCGGCGGGCCCGAAGCCGACCACGGGCGCCCCGCTGGCGCGGGCGAGGGCGGCGGCGCCCGGCGCGTGGTCGACGTGGGTGTGGGTGACGACGATGGCCCGGACGGAGCCCAGCGGGGCGACCGCAGCCACGATGGCGCCGGTGTGGGACTCGTCGGCCGGGCCGGGGTCGACCACGACGGGGTCGGCGTGCCCGACCAGGTAGGTGTTGGTGCCCGGCCCGGTCATGAGCCCCGGGTTGGGGGCGGTCAGGCGCCGGACGCCCGGTGCCACCTCGTCGACCCGGCCCGGCCCGGGCACCGGCCCGATGCCGAAGTCGGGCACCGCCGGGATCACGGGCCGTCGGGGCGTGGGCCGGGCGCGCCGTCGGGACCTTCGACGTTCGCCCGCATCGACACGGCGCGCACCGCCTCGTTGAAGTCGCCCCGGGCCTCGCCGCCGGTCGGGTCGGGGACGGGTGCCTGCTCGTAGCTCGGGTCGCCCGGCAGCACGATGCGCATCCCGTTGCCGTCGGGGACGACCCGCGGCTCGATCGTCGGGACCGCGCCGGACGCGCCCGCCGCCGCGTCGAGGAGCTCGGCACTGGTGGCGAAGCGCCCGATGGCCTGGAGGCAGCGGATGGTGGGGAAGATGATCTCGATCTCGCCGGCCCGGTGGCGGGCCAGCGCGTCGTGCGGCGTGATCCACACCTCGGCGATGGTCTCGCCCGCGTCGTGGGCGGCGACCTGGCCGGGCGGGGCGGCGGCCACGAAGAACCGGGTGTCGTAGCGACGCGGCGCGCCGCGCGGCGTGATCCAGTGTGCGAAGTAGTGGATATCGCCCACCCCGAGCTGGAGGCGCTCCTCCCGGCACAGGTCGAGGAAGCGGCGCGTGCCGGCGTTCACCGCGACCCGGGCGGCGGCGAAGCGCGCCTCCTCGGCCGGGTCGCCGGCCAGCAGGTCGGGGCCGCCCTCGCGCCGGGCCAGCAGCAGGCCGGCCTCCTCGAAGGTCTCGCGGACGACGGCCACCCAGTAGGCCAGGCCGCCGGATCCCACACCGAGGAGCGTGCTGGCCTCGGCGTCGCTCCGGCCGATGCTCAGTGCCTCGGCCTCCGTCCCGCCGTCCAGCAGGTCGACGGCCCCACCGGGGAACACGTAGGCGCCGCCCACGAAGTCCGAGCGCAGGTTGCGCCGCACCATCAGGACCTCGAGCGCGGTCCCGCCCGGGGTCGCCGGAGCGTCGCGCACGAGCATCACCGTGGCGGCCGGCCGGATCTCGACGGGAGGCGGGTCGGAGGCGCCGGGCGGTGGTGGGGCCGATGGAGGCACGCCAGCAGGGTACCGGCAGGAGCGGGCGGCGCCCCCGGAACGGGGGCACCCCTTGAGTAACCTGACCCAACTCATGAGCCAGCCCGCGAACGAGCCTGCGCCGGCGCCCTCGCTGCGCCAGATGCCGCGCCGCTACCTGGCTCTCGGCCTGATCGTCGTGGCCATCGTCCTGCTGGGCGCGCTGGTGATCGTGCGGGACAACTCGGCGACCAGCACGCCGACGGTGGAGACCTTCACCGCCGCGTCGTCCTCGCTCGTCTCGACCGTGTCGTCGGTGCCGGCCTCGGTCTACAACGCCGTCGGGGTCAGCTCGCCGGCCAATCCGGTGACGCCGCCGGCGCGGGCGGGCAACGGCAACGCGCCGACGTGGCTCGCCACGGTCAACGGCGGGCCGCCCCTGCCGGTGGTCTTCTTCTACGGCGCCGAGTTCGCCCCCTACCCCGCCGTCGAGCGCTGGCCGCTGATCATGGCCCTGTCGCGCTTCGGGACCTTCAGCCAGCTCGGGTTGATGCAGTCGAGCTCGACGACCGCGTTCGCCAACCTCTCGACGTTCACCTTCTGGAAGGTCTCGTACACCAGCCGCTACCTGATCCTCGAGTCGGTGGAGCGGTACAGCTCGCTGAACCCGACGGGGGCCCGCTACCTCGGCCTCGAGACCCCCGACGCCCGACAGGCCGCGGCGGTCGCCAGCTACGGGACGAGCCCGAACACCTTCTCGCTGCTCGACGTGGCCAACCGGTACACGCTCGGCGGCTCGAGCTTCTCGCCCGCCGTGCTCTCCGGGCTCTCACAGGACCAGATCGCCGGCTACCTCTCCACCCCCACCAGCCCGATGACCCAGGCCATGGTGACGGCGGCCAACGAGATCACGGCCTCCATCTGCTCCGTCGACGGCGACCGGCCCGGTGCCGTGTGCGACTCGAAGGGTGTGCTCGCCGCGGACCAGGTGCTCAAGATCTCGCCACCGCACTGACGCGGCGGCCAACGGCGGCGCGTTGCGGGCGGGCCCCGTCAGCGGGACCGGCGGCGCGGGTCAGCTGGCCCGACGATCGAGCATGAGCTTGCGCTCGACCTCGTTCATGCCGCCCCAGATCCCGTGGGGCTCACGAATCCGGATGGCGTAGTCGAGACATTCACCCCGCACGTGGCACTGGTCGCAAATGCCCTTCGCCCGGAGCTCGCGCGAGGCCTTCTCCTCTTTTCGCTCCGCGTGGGACGGAGGAAAGAACACCGCGGCCTGCGGGCCCCGGCACGCTGCCTTCAACTGCCACATATCTGATCCCTGGCGCATGAAACCCCCCGATTGGGCACCTCAGAGCCCCCTCGAGCGACAAGCTATCGCCGGGGGCGCTCGACGTTCAAGGGTCTTGACCAGGCTCTTTGGAGACCGGCACATCTTCGGCTCGGACCCGGCAACTACGCTCGGCCCGACATGGACGTGGGGACCTTCTGCGCACAGAGCCACGTCCTCGTCGTCGCCGGCAAGGGTGGCGTGGGCAAGACCACCATGAGCGCGGCACTCGCCCGCATGGCCGCCGACGCCGGGCGCTCGGTCCTGATCGTGGAGCTCGAGGGCAAGTCCGGCATCGCCGCGGCCTTCGGGCGGCGCCAGGACCTGGGCTACGAGGAGGTCCTGCTGGCGCCGGCCGTGGTGGGCCCGACCGGCTCGGTGACCGGCTCGGTGCGGGCCCGGAGGCTCACACCGGACGACGCGCTCATGGAGTATCTCGAGGACCACGGCCTGCGGCGCGTGTCAAAGCGGCTGGCGCGATCGGGGGTCCTCGACGTGGTGTCGACGGCCATCCCCGGCATCCGCGACGTGCTGGTGCTGGGCAAGGTGAAACAGCTCGAGCGCGAGGCCCTGGCCGATCTGATCGTCGTCGACGCCCCCGCCACCGGGCACGCCATCACGTTCCTGACGTCGGCGAGCGGGCTGGTCGGCGCGGCGCGCGGCGGGCCCCTGCGGGCCCAGGCCCAGGACGTGGTCGACCTTCTCAGCGACCCGGCCCGCTGCCGGGTGATCCTGGTCGCGCTGCCCGAGGAGATGCCGGTCTCCGAGACGATCGAGTCGGCCTACACCCTCGAGGACAGGGCGGGGGTGCAGCTCGGGCCCGTCATCGTCAACGCCTGTGACCCCGAGCCCACCGGTCTGGACCGGCCGGCGTCCGAGGTGGCCGCGGCGGCGGCCGCCACCGTCGAACCGGACCACCTGGTCGCGCTCGAGGAGGCCCGCCGCTTCCGACTGGACCGCCACGCCGTCTCCACCGAGCAGGTCGAGCGGCTCCGCCGGGAACTGCCGCTGCCCCACCTGCTCGTGCCGGCCCTCGACGCCGCCTCCATCGGCCCCGCCGAGACCCGGCAGCTCGCCGATGCGCTGGCCGGGGCCGTGGCCGGCCTGGTCGCCGAGGGCGCGGCGTGAGCCAGACGGCCGGGACGACCGGGACCGACGGGGCGGCCGGGGCGCGGGCCCAGGTCCCCGCGACGCTGGCCGAGCTGGTGGAGGAGCGCTCGGTCATTGTGTGCTGCGGATCGGGCGGCGTGGGCAAGACCACCGTCTCCGCCACCTTCGCCCTGGCGGCGGCCCGGGCGGGGCGGCGCTCCTGCGTGGTCACCGTCGACCCGGCCCGGCGGCTGGCCGACGCGTTGGGCGTGCAGTCCCTGCCCAACACACCCTCGGAGGTGGCGGGCGACTGGCCCGGCCACCTGCACGCGCTGATGCTCGACTCCAAGGGGACGTTCGACGACCTGGTCCGGCGCTACGCCCGCACGCCCGAGCAGGCGGAGTCGATCCTGGCCAACCGGCTCTACCAGAACCTCGCCGGCGCCCTGTCGGGCACACAGGAGTACATGGCCATGGAGAAGCTCTACGAGCTCGTCCAGTCCAAGGAGTTCGACGTGGTGGTGGTCGACACCCCACCGACGCGCAACGCGCTGGACCTCCTCGACGCGCCGCGCCGGCTCACCCGTTTCCTGGAGAACCGCCTCTTCCGGGCACTGCTCGTCCCGACGCGTGTGGGGTTGCGCGCCGTCGGCGTCGCCACCCAGGCACTGCTCAAGACCATCGCCAAGGTGGCCGGCGCAGAGATCGTGCAGGACGCCGTCGGCTTCTTCCAGGCCTTCGAGGGGATGGAGGACGGGTTCCGGAGCCGGGCCAGCGCCGTCCACGAGCTGCTCGCCGACCCCGCCACGGCGTACGTGCTCGTCACCTCGGCCCGTCCCGACGCCGTGACCGAGGCCGGCTTCTTCGCCGAGAAGCTCTCCGAGCGCGACGTGGCGGTGGCCGCGCTCGTGGTGAACCGGATTGCGCCGTCGTTCGGCGACGGCGCCGCCGCCGGCCGCGGGGCCGGGGCCACACCGGTCCCCGGCATGGAGGCGCTGGAAGCGAACCTGGCCGAGCTGAACATGGTGGCGACGCGGGAGGAGCGGGCCTTCGCCGGACTCGCCGCACAGGTCGCACCGGCACCCGTCGGGCGGATCCCGCTCTTCGGCCAGGACGTGCACGAGCTCGCGGGACTGCGGCGGGCGGCGGACCACCTCTTCGCCTGACCCCGGGTCGGTTCCGCCGGGGTTGTCGAACCTGCACGCGGGTCCGATAGTGTCCCGTCGGTGCAGACCATCCTGGTCGCCAGCGACGCACCCACCCTCCGCAAGGAGATCGAGGCCGTCATCAGCGGACCCGACGTGGAGGTGGAGGCCGTGACCTCGGGCCCCGAGGTGATCGCGTTCGTCACCGAGGAGTCGCCCGACCTGGTGATCGTCGACATGCAGATGGGCAACATGGGCGGCATGGCCGTCACACTGGAGCTGCGGCTCCAGGAGTCTTACGACGCGCTGGACCACATCCCGGTGCTCATGCTGCTGGACCGCCGGCCCGACGTCTTCCTCGCCCGCCGATCCGGCGCGGAGGGGTGGTTGGTCAAGCCGATCGACCCCCTGCGCCTCCGCAGGGCCGTCAGCGCGCTGCTGGACGACGGGACCTTCGCAGACGACTCGTTCACACCCGTGCCCGTGCTGGTGGGCGCCGGACCCCAGCTGCAGGCGGGACCCGAGCCCACGCGCTGACCCGGCGACGCCGTGTCCAACCGCCGGGAGCCCCCCGACCCACAGCCAGTCAGACGTTCCCTGCGGCCCTGGCGCCGCTCCGCCGGCACCGGTGACGACGCCGGCTCCCCGCGCCGCAGCCAGCCCCTCGACGCGGACGCCTCCGAACAGGAGCGGATCATCACCGAGGCGCTCGGCGACCTCCGCGACATGGACGTCCGCGAGGTGATGACGCCGCGCGTCGACGTCACGTACCTGACCATCCCGGTCCACGCCGAGGACATCGCCCGAGCGGTGCGGACGTCGGGCCACAGCTGCTTCCCGGTGGTCCACGACGACCTCGACGACCTGATCGGCATCCTCTTCGTCAACGACATCTTCCGCACCGGCGGCACCACTGGGGCACGAGCGCGTGCGGAGGGCGAGACCAGGGACCGGGACGCCACCGACCCCAGCCCCCTGGAGATCTCCCGCAAGGTGCGCCAGCCGTACCTCCTCCCCGAGTCGCTGGGCGTCCTCGAGGCGTTGGCGGACATGCGCCGGCACCACCGGGCGGTCGCCGTCGTGGTCGACGAGTACGGCGGCGTCGCCGGCCTGCTCACCGTGAAGGACCTCCTGGAGCCGCTCGTCGGCGATCTGCACGACGAGTTCGACGACGAGGAGGAGGCGCACATCGTCCGGGTGGACAACACGCGTTGGCTCATTGACGGGCAGACCAACGTCGACGACGTGCGCGAGCGACTGGGCATCGAGATCCCCGACGGGGAGTACGTCACCCTGGGCGGACTCCTCTTCGAGCGCTTCGGCCACATCCCCTCGGAGGGCGAGGAGGTCCGGGTCGGCGACTGGGACCTCCGCGTCGTCGAAATGGACAAGCGCCGGGTGGCGCAGGTCGTGGCCACGGCCGCCGGCGACGGCGGTGGGAGCCCGCCCGCGGGCGAGGGCGCGCGGGGGGGCGAAGACGGGGCACCACCGCCCGACGGAGCGAGGGAAACGGCGGAGTGACGGCGCGGTAGTGTTGCGGGCTGCTCCCTCCGGGGGGCGACGGGCTGTGGCGCAGCTTGGTTAGCGCGCTGCGTTCGGGACGCAGAGGTCCCCGGTTCAAATCCGGGCAGCCCGACTCGAAAGTCCCTGTTCAGGGCGGTGGCGGCGGGAAGTGCTTCGAAGCTCTCCGAGCAATTGGCGCGGAAATGGCGCGGAAACTTTCGCCACTCACCCCACACTCTGGTCCGAGACGGAGGAAAGGTCGATGGAGGAGACCGACGTGGTCGAGCTCTACGCGCTCTTCCGCTCGCACGGTCTCGACGTCGTCGTCGACGGGGGGTGGGGGGTCGACGCTCTGCTCGGCTACCAGAGCCGGCCGCACAGCGACCTCGATATCGCGCTCCCCCATGCACAGGTCCCGCTGCTGCGCGGAGTCCTGGCCGACCGGGGTTACGTCCCCGTGGATCGACCCGACACCACCGAATGGAACTTCGTCCTCGGGGACAGTGCGGGCCGACAGGTCGACGTCCACTCCTTCACCTTCGAGCCCCCCTTGGACCTCACCGAGGTCGATCCGTCGAGCGTTCCCGACGACAAGCCCGTCAGCGGCGTCGACTATCTGCGCCGGTCGCTCTACGGATCCGGCATGATCGCCGGCACGGTCGTGCGCTGCGTCCCGCCCGAGTACATGGTGCTGTTCCACACGGGCTACCCGCTCGATGAGAACGACTTCAGGGACACGAGCGCACTGTGTGCCAAGTTCGGCATTGCGTTGCCGGCGGACTACCAGCCGTTCGTGCAACGAGACCTCGAGGGGCGTGGCTGAGGCCGGCCGACGTGCTCGCCTACGCACCGTCACCGTCACTGTCACCGCCGAAGAAACGCTCACCCACGACGTCGGCGGCCGCCCGGTCCACGGAAGCCGGCGCCGAGGCGTAGATGGACAGCGTCACTCTCGGGTCCGCATGACCGAGCCGTGTCTGCGCTGTCTTCACGTCGATCCCCTCGACGACGAGCGTGGTGGCGTTCAGTCGGCGCAGGTCGTGGAAGCCGGCACCCTCGCAGCCGGCGACGGTGACGGCCGGAACCCAGACCCTCCGGCGCCAGTTGGAGTAGCGCAGGGCGCCGCCCTCGTCGTCGGTGAAGACCAACGCCTCGGTGTCGGTGTCGCTCAGCTCGGCGTGCTCGAGGTGCCGCTGCAGCATGTCGGCGATGGCGGTCGGCATGAACATCGTGCGCCGCCCCGCCTTGGACTTGGGTGGACCAAACACGTTGCGCCCACCCGTCCCCCGCACCACTGCCTCGGCGACGGTCAGTCGCTGGTTGCTCAGGTCGAGCCTCCCCACCCGAAGCGCGGCCACCTCGGACCACCGCAGCCCGAGCACGGCGCCGATCCAGACCATCGGCCGGTACTCGACAGCCACCTGGGCGGCGATGCGAGTGACGTCCTCGGGGGTGAGATCGAAGCGACGGGTACCCTCGATTGATGGCAGGTGGACGTTGCGGCAGGGATTCCGTGCCAACCAGTCGTTGCGCACGGCGTAGCCGAACATGGCGCGCACCACTTCGTAGTTGCGTTTGACCGTCCGTGGGGCCTGCTCGGCACTCCAGGCCTTGACGAGACGCTGGATGTCGGGTGGCCCGACCCGCTCGAGTCGTTGCTCGCCGAGGGTCGGCAGGATGTGGAGCCGGAGCGTCAGCTCCTCACGGGCTGTCGTGGACTCCCGCTTGGTCGGGTTCGACTCCAGCCATTCCTCCGCCAGTTCCCACACGAGGAGACGGCCGGCCGACGGGTCGATCCAGGCGCCCCGACGGATGTCGGCCTCGACGGCGGAGAGGAACGCCCTGGCATCGCCCTTGGTGGCGAACGTCGTCGGTGCGACGTGTCGCCGGCCGTTGTGCCAGTAGCTCGCCTCGTAGAGCCGGCCTCGCAACCGCACGCTGCCGAAGGGACGCATGGTCGGCACGGGCTACGCCGCCTCAAGCCGACACTGTTCAGCCAGCACGACGGTGCTCCCGCTCGAGTCTGCGCTGCATGCGTGCGGCCCTGATGGCCACTGCCGCCGGCACCACGACGTCGACCCGGTGGTCGTCCACCCAATGTTCGATGTCGTGGCCGTCGAAGCGGACGAGGTGGCCGACCTTGACGATCGGGATGCGCCGCTCGGCCACCAGCCGACGCATGTGGCGCAGGCCCGTCCCCAGTCGGAGCGCAACCTGGTCCATGGTCAGCAGCGCCGACGAAGGACGCAGCTCGCCACATTCGGCACAGCGCAAGGAACGCTTGGGGGACCGAGAGGGACGGTCGGCGAGGGCACGGCCTTGAGGCCGGCCCTCGCCGCCGGGCGCCTTTCGGCGCCCTCCCCCCCTCTCGATGCCGGTGATGGTGTGCTGACGTTCGGTGCTCACCGGAACCCCCTTTCTGCTCGACGGCGCTGGACCCGCTCGGCGAAAGTCATGCGGCGAACGATCTCGTCGTTGGCGACGGCGTCGAGGAGCTCCCCGAACGTGTCGTCGATGTCGGTCGTCCCCATCAGGTCGGCGAAGGCGACGAGATACCCGACGAGAGCGGGCATGAGGTTGCGAAGGACCGTGGCCCTCTTCCGCTCCCGGATAAAGCGCAGCTCGGTGGCGGCCCCATGGGCGAGTGACGCCGACCGCACAGCCTCCCAGCGCGCGTCGAGCGAACACCGTGAACGGTTCGAATCCTGGGTCGGCCTGCGCAACGTGAGCCAGTCCCCGGCGCAGTAGCGCCACAGCGACGGGGCAGCGGCCAGCACGGCGTCGGGAAGAAACGGGTCGAGATCGCTGAGGGCGGACCGTCCGATCTCGAACTCGATCCGCCAGACCTGGGCGCCCGGGGTGTGCCGGTCGCCCCACACGAGCTCCCACCAGTCGGTGCCCTTGAGAGCCATCTCGGCCGTCTTGTCGTAGAGACGGGCACTGATGCGCTGAGTCCGTCTCGAGCCGAAGGCGAACCCCGTCACGGTGTTGCCGTTCTCGTAGGTCGTGCAGCCGTCCCCGCGGCACACGAAGGCACTGCGGTCCTAGGTACACAGCTGCATCCCTTCCATGTCCACGAACAGGTCCAGGCGCGCGACGCTCAAGACCAGCCCCTCAATGAACGGTCGCACCAGGTCGTTGAAATGGCGGACGGTTTCTGCGGGCCCGACCGAACGGAGAAACTCAGCCCGAGGCTGGATGCGCACCGACGGAAGGCGGCGGCTGGACGTGAAGCCGATCCGCCCCGTCTCGTGGTCGAGGCAGTAGCGGTACTTGCCCCAGCCGTGGGGGGCGAGCCCGAGGGTGAGGGGGCCCAGCTCGAAGGGGACGGGCACCGAAGCCCGGTCGGCGAAGACCCGCTCCTCGTCGAGCCTGGCAAGGAAGCCCTTGGAGAGGTACCCGTGACCCGAGAGGTAGAGGGCGTCCACCCCCGAGGCCAACTCCCTCATCCCCCCGTCCCCGGGGGCCGATACACGCATATTTGCGACTGTATGAGCAGACGCGTGCAGGAGCGGAGGCATCTTGGACTCTCAGTTCGGATCCGGGCTGACGGAGATGGACAGGGCCTCTTCGAGCTCCTCGGTCCAGGCGCGTCGAAGGTCGAGCTTGATCCACTCGAAGCGGTGCTCGTCGGGGTGCGTACCGAAGCGGGCCCGGAAGCGGCGGATCTTCCGGTAGATGGTGGCCCGGTGCCACCCGCCGGCCTCGAGGCCCCCGAAACCACCGGCCTTGTGCCAGGCCACCCAGAAGCCGATGAGCTCGGCGTCCTCGACGACCGTCTTGGTGACTTGGTCGCGGACGAACAGGGGATACTCCTCGATGGAGCCGACGGTCAGGGTTGCCTCCTGGGAGACCTCGGCCCGCACGCCGTCGGGCAACGACTTCCAGAAGGCGGCGGAGCGGCCGTAGGCGATGCCCCGGCCTTCGGGGCTCTCGCTGGGGTCGGAACGGAAGTCGGGGGCATTCGTCATGGGGTCGCAAGTATGCGACTGTCCCTGCACGATGTCAAGGCGTTTCCCCAGGGATCCGGAGCTGGTCCTCTGAGGAGTGGTGCACGGTGACTACACTGTAGTCATGGCGACTCCAATGTCCATCCGTTTCCGACGACCCGAGGTAGCCGAACAACTCAAGGCCGAGGCCGGGGCTCGCAACGTCTCGACCTCCGCCCTCGCCGAGGAGCTCATCGAGGAGGGCCTGCGCACACGGCGCCACTCGATGATCGTCTTCCGTGACGGTGCGTCCGGTCGTCGTGCCGGGCTCATCGGTGGCCCAGACGTTTGGGAGGTGGTCGGCGGGCTCGTTGGTGGGGACGTCCCCCCCGAGGACCGCATAAGCCGTGCGGTCGAGCACCTGGGCTTGTCCCACCAACAGGTCGACGCCGTGTTGGACTACTACGCCGACTTCACCACCGAGATCGACGAGGAGATCGCAGAGAACGTCGCCGCAGCCGATGAGCTGGAGGCGGCGTGGCAGCGACGCCAGGGCCTTCTGGCGGGGTGAGGCTCATCCTCGACGTGCACCACTCCCGTATCGCGGCTGCCCGGCTTCGCCAGAGCGGCCACGACGTCGTCGCGGCGGCCGATGATCCACGCCTGGCGGAGTTAGCCGATGAAGAGCTTCTCCGACACGCCGCAGCGGAGGGTCGAGCTCTGGTCAGTGAAGACGCCAAGGATCTTGACCGCATCGTCCGACATTGGGCGGCCAGCGGCGAACACCACGCCGGAGTCGTTCTGACGTCGAGCCGACGATTCCACCGTGGTAGTGCTGCCTACCCGGAGAACCTCATCGTATCGCTGACTCGATTATTGGAGTCACCTCCTGAACCCGAACATGACTGGGTCCATTGGCTCCAGTGAGGCCCACGTACGGCACTTATGGGCGTGTGGATCACCCGTATAACCACACGTCGGAGACACTGATCGACCAAGAACCTGTCTGTACATATTCAGAGCATAATATACAATATGTACATGAGCACGGCTGAGCCACTCAACATCACCGAGGCGCGCAAGCGACTGGCGGCGATCATCGATCAGGCGCACACCGAGCACGAGCCGGTCTACCTGACCCGACACGGACGCCGAGTTGCTGCAGTGATCGACGCCGACGATCTTGCGAGCATTCTCGAGCTCGCTGAGGATATGGCCGACATCAGGGCGGCGGAAGCGGCGCGTGCCGAGATGAAGGCAACCGGGGAGAGGCCCATCCCCTGGGACGAGGTCAAGGCGGACCTTGGCCTGGCATGAGCTACACGGTCTCGCTCTCACCGGCGGCCGCACGCCAGCTCCGCAAGTTCGACCCCGACGCCAGGCGCCGAATCCAAGCCGCGATTGAACTACTGGCCGAGAACCCTCGTCCGCCGGCTGCCACTCGCCTTGTTGGTGGTGCGGGAGAGTGGCGCGTCCGCACCGGTGACTACCGCGTGATCTATGAAATCCACGAAGGCGAGCTGCTCGTGCTCGTCCTCCGGATGGCTCACCGGCGGGAGATTTACGAGCACTGAGAATCAGTCGCGTAGGGCGACAGTTCATGAGTGTCTCCGACCGCCGGCTCTGAGACGGATCCGCCGCCGGATCTGATCGGCCCTGTTCGGTACGATTCGCGAAATGGTCCAACCAGTGCCGTATCCGGACGGAGCGCCTGCACCGAAGAAGAAGGTGGGGCGCCCCAAGTGGGACTGGGGTTTTCGAATCGCCGTGATTATTGGCGTCCTGATCGGCGCATTCAGCAATGGTCATTTGTCGATTGCGCTCGTCGGACTGGGAGTCGTCCTATTTGCGAGCGCCTTCTACGTGATCATGCGACTTCGCCAGAGAAGGGTCCAATCGACGGATTGACATCACTGAGTTCCTAACGGCAGTCAAGCCCCTCAAGCCACATTTTCACTAGCTTCTTCCCGTGGCGGGTCGGTGGCCGGAGCGACCTCTTGGGTCGACTCCTTTCTGCCTCGACCCGCCACCCTGTTCTTGA
>Ga0224557_1000291_pt1 | contig 57081 bp, 56 predicted proteins | sample 714S31014metaG_FD_180677 | JGI IMG/M metagenome (GOLD analysis project Ga0224557, IMG submission 180677) | Peat soil microbial communities from Stordalen Mire, Sweden - 717 S3 10-14 | ecosystem: Environmental > Terrestrial > Soil > Wetlands > Peat | place: Sweden: Norrbotten County, Stordalen...
CTCTCAATGAGGTGCTCGCGATGATTGAAGCCGGACGGGGCGACGTAGTCTGCATCTCGGCGTTGCCGCCTTATGCGTTCGCGCCGGCACGGGCCATGTGCAAGCAGATCCGGGAACGGTTCCCAAAACTCAAAGTAGTGGTTTGCGTTTGGGGATTCAGCGGCGATACGCAGAAAGCCATGACCCGTTTCGAGCGAACGCAGCCCGACCGCCTGTCCACCAGCCTGGCGCAGGCCGTGGAGCATGTGCAGGAACTCGTTGGCCCCAAGCCGGAGGCGGCAGCCGTCGCCGCCAGCCTCGTGGAGGCCTAATCCCAACACTGTTCACCTTGGTCCGCCGCCTGCGGGGCGCGTTGGCAGGCGACATAAAACGATCGCCTGCCCCACCGAAACATCACTAAGTGAACGGCATTGGGCCTAATCCTGGTCCAGGTATTCGCCAGGCACGTCGTCCTCTGGGACTTGTTTGGTGTGAACTTCAGCCACGTCGGGGTCGGGGGCATCTTGCACGCCGCCGATCGCTTCGGCTTCGAAGGACTGCCCTTCCTCAAGCAGCTCTTCGACGCTCTCCGATCCCGCCTCCGCGACGCCTGACAATCCCTGGTTATCCCCGGACTGGCCGGCTGAACCTGTACTTGCCTCTTGCTTAGTCATGCACGTATTGTTGCACGCGGCATGCCAATAGTTATGCAATCTCAATTGGAGGGCGGGCAATTTTGCCCGCAGCTGGCTTTCAGCCGGCTCTCGCCGCCTAAAAAGGCGTCCCCAGAGGGGACCCCAGGCCAAGATTGGCCGCCCTCCAAGGCGATGCTACGCAAATTGACCCACTACCCAATCCCGAGCTGCTTGAACACGGGGACTTTGACAAAATCCGCGAGGAAGGCAAAGACCGCTGCCGCCAGGAGTATTTCTCCGACGGCGAATACAGGCAGGGGGCTCATGGCAACTCCGCAAATCGCCAGCGTCGAGGCGATCAGCACATCGATTACGGACGACCCGATGAGCCACCGGCTGGGACGAGCGGAGCCCATGTGCCGGCGTTCCCGATTGGTGTAGGTGGTTGCCTGATTGCCGAACACTATGGCCACGAAGGCCACTGTTCTTAGCGTTTCGATTCCAAGACCCAAACGGAATTTGCCGATGGCCAGAATGGCGGTACAAAAGACCAGCTCGCAGGTTCCCATGAAGACACCCGCAATCGTCAATTGGCCGATCCGCCAGGCATTGGGCATCGGGGACGGCCGCACGTTGTCCGTCGCCAACGACATGCCCAGCAGGTCGCCGGCGAGCATGATAATAACCATCAACATCGGAGTCAGGATGGCGTGCCCGGTCATCACCAGACCGGCCGCCAGGAAGAGCACCTGCACGGTCTTCTTGGTAACCGAGTTGAGCGCGTAAGTGAAGATGCGCTGGAACGTCACGCGGCCTTCTTTTACCGAAGCGACGATGCCGCCGAGTCCTGGCTTAGTCAAGACAATGCCGGCCGCCGACTTGGCCACATCGGTCGCCGTCGACACCGCGATTCCCATCTGCGCCTGGCGCAGCGCGGGCGCGTCGTTGGCGCCGTCGCCGCACATGCCGACGGTGTGGCCGCCTTTTTGGAATGCCTTGACGAGGTTGTACTTCCCCTCGGGGAGGACGCCGGCGAAGACGGCGAAATCCTCGGGGTGGACACTGTCGGGGATCGGTCCGGGTGGGCAGACTTTGCCGTCCAGGCCTACGGCATGCGCCACGATCGCGGCCGTCGCCGGGGCGTCGCCCGTTATCATTACGGTGCGCACACCCAACGTGTGCAGCTCCGTAATCAACGCGGCAGAATCCGTTCGCGGCGGATCGCTGAGAGCGACGATTCCCGCGAGTTTCAAGGCGTCCGGCGGACCCACCGCGACGGCCAGCACCCGGTAGCCCTGTGCCTCCAGTTCGCCCGCGGTCTTCTGTGCATCGGGATCTGCCGGCGTGAGGCCGCCAACCGCGGCGAAGGCCCCCTTGACCACGCGCAGCGCAGTGCCGCCCGGATCGGCCGCAGTCGCCTCCGACATCTTGGTCCCCGGATCGAACGCAGTGAACTTGATCAATTTCGGCAGATCGGAGGCCACCTTCTTCGCGGCTGCGGCACGGATGGCCGTGTCTACGGGATCTTGCCCTCCGTCCGAGCTCGCCAGGGCAGCCAGCCCCAGCACGTGCGGCTCATCGAAGCCGGACATGGCGTGGACTGCGGTGACCGTCAGTTCGTTTTGCGTCAGTGTGCCGGTCTTATCCGCGCACAGCACGTCGATACTGGCCGCTTCATCCACGGCGGAGAGCCGCGTCGGGAGGACGCCCAGTTTTGCCAGAGCCCGCGCGCCGAGCGCCGCCGCAAGCGTAAAAGTGGCCGGCAGCGCGACCGGGATCGACGCCAGAACCGCCGTGAGCACCAGGGGGACGATCTCGCCAATCGGCATCTTGAGAACGTGGGCATAGCCGACCAACATGACGATGAGGACGCCGTTGAACAGGGCAAGATTGCGCACCACACGCAGAACGGCCTTCTGCTGGGTACTCTCCACGTGCGCGGTGCGGACCAGCTCCGCGGTGCGTCCAAACTTGGTGCGCGCTCCGGTCGCGGTAACCTCCGCAACCGCTTCGCCGCGCCGCACCAGCGCTCCCGCATAAGTTTCAAACCCGGCGCCGGCTTCGATCGGGACGGATTCGCCGGTGAGCATGGACTGGTCGAGCAGCACCGATCCCTCAGTCAGGCGCACGTCGGCGGCGACCACGGCGCCGAGCGACAGTTTCACCACATCGCCAGGCACGAGTTCGGCGGCGGGCACGGTCGCCCACGCATTGTCGCGGCGGACAGATGCGTTCAACGCGAGCCGCGACTTCAGCGCGGCAAGGGTCGCCTGAGCGCGCCCTTCCTGCAAAAAACCGAGGGCCGCGTTGAAGGCCAGCAGAACGGCGATGATGGCAGCCTCGACGTATTTGCCGAGAACAACCTCGAGCACGATCGCCGCTTCAAGCATCCATGGAACCGGCGCCCAGAACTTGGTCAGCGCGCGGCGCAGCGGATCGGAAGACGTATCGGGCACGGCGTTTGGGCCGAACTTTGCGAGCCGGCTGCGTGCTTCATCGCTGGTGAGGCCTGATGTAGTCATTGAGCGACCATTCTACTTCTCTAGCAGCTTACGGATAGATTCCAATTCTTCCTTGCGTTTCGCGGTGGTCTTGGGATATGCCATCTTCAATTCTTTTAGGGTATCCAGGACGATTTGGGAAACGATCGTGCGGGCATTCTCCTTGTCGTCGGCGGGAACGGCATACCAGGGCGCGTGATGGGTGCTGGTCGCGCTCAGGCAAGCCTCATAAGCCGCCGTGTAATCCTTCCAATATTTCCTCTCGTGAATGTCGGCGAGGCTGAATTTCCAGTTCTTTTCCGGCTGGTCGATACGCTCCAGGAATCGCTTGCGCTGTTCTTCCCGCGAGAGATGGAGGAATACTTTGACGGTCCGCGTGCCGTTGCGATAAAGATGTCTTTCCAGGTCGGTGATGGACTGGTAGCGCTCCTTCCAGATGGATTTCTCGTCGCGCAACTCTTCGGAAAGTCCCTGGCTGCGGAGAATCTCCGGATGCACCCGAACCACCAGTACCTCCTCGTAATAGGAACGATTGAATATGCCGATCTGCCCGCGTTCGGGAAGCCGGAATGTCGTGCGCCAGAGGAAATCGTGTTGCAGTTCCTCAACGCTCGGCTGCTTGAAACTGGATACCTGGCAGCCTTCCGGATTGATCCCAGACATGACGTGCCGTATGGCGCCGTCCTTGCCGGCGGCGTCCATCCCTTGGAAGATCAACAGCAGGGCATAGCGATTGGAGGCGTAGTGCAGGCGTTGCAGCGAGCTTAACTCCGCAACGTGTTCCTCCAACAGTTGTTGATACTCCTTCTTGGACTTGCAAAAGGGCTTCACCCTCGTCGGCCACTGGTTGAGTTTTACTTTCTCACCCGGCCGCACACGGAAATCCTTTGAATCGATTGTCATTTTCATCCTTTCGTTGTCAGCGCTTCGAAACCGGAGATGACGTCGAACAGTTCCTCATCGATGCCACTCTGACGCAAACGATGGAATGTCCGGTTGAGGTCCTCCAGCAATTCGTCGATGTTTTTTTCGGCGCGTTGCATAGCGGCCAGGCGGCTCGCGTTCTCGCTCGCGAGGGATTCGGCGCACGCCCGAAACAGCGAGATAAAAAGATATTCGCGGATCAGTGCGCCGAGAGTCGCCGTGCCGCTGCACATGATCTCGGGCAAGCTCTTGGCCGGCCAGGGGACCTTGGCCAGACCTTGTTCCCATTGCGCGTCGAGCGGCAACAAGCGCTGGCTGACCGGCTCGTAGAGCGCCGCGGACTGCGGGCGGTTGTGGAACACGTACAGACGCACATACTCGCCTTTGGCCCGATGCTGTTCGCTTTCGATTTGAATCTGCCCGACGAGCTGGGTGATGGCCTTGACGGAATTCGGCACCGGGAAGAGTCCGATGGGCGCGAGGCCGGCGTCCGCCAGGCGCTCATGAACGCGCTCACCGACGGCCCAAACCTCGGCTTTGCCCGAAAGAGCCGCCAGCGTCTTGACCGCATAGTCGGACACCACCTCGTTAAACTGGCCCACCAGTCCCTGGTCGGAACCGAAGACGACGGCGCCGATCGCACCCGCATCGGTCTGCCCTTTCCGTTCCGGAACCAAGGGCGCCGGCCCTCTTTCGCGGAAGCATGCGCCCAAACCCAGTTCCACGGCGCGATAGTAATCGGCCAACGCGCTCACCGAATTCTCGTATTGCCCGATGCTCGATGCCGCCACGGCCTTCATCGTGCGGACGACGGATTCGAGATCGCCGGCTCCGGCGATCTTTCGGCGCATGCTCGCGGTGGTGTCGCTCATGGCTTCTTCTCGAGTTCAGGCTTCGGCTTGGGCTCGAAGCGGGCAAGGGCTTTGGTCGCGATGTCGACAATCGCTTTGCGATCTTCGTCGCTCAGTTTGCCGGCGGTATCCAACCGCCCGCGCACGTCCGCCGGGATATCCGCCGCCGCCTCGCAGAGGGCGTGCTCGGCGTCCGTCATCTGGTCCAGCGGCACAAGGTCGAAGAGTCCGGCGGTCAATGCCAGCAGCACCGCGATTTGCGCGGGCACCGAGACCGGGGAGAACTCCGGCTGTTTGAGGCACGCGCGGATTCGGCGTCCGTGTTCGATGGTCTTGCGGGTGTCCGCATCCAGGCGCGCGCCGAATCGGGAAAAGGTTTCAAGCTCCTCGAACTGCGCGTAGGATAGCTTGAGGTCACCGGCTACCGCACGGTAGGCCGCGAGTTGCGCCTGGCCGCCCACGCGCGACACGGATTTTCCCACATCCACCGCGGGCAGTACGCCCAATTCGAAAAGCGATGGTGAAAGGTAGATCTGCCCATCCGTGATGGAAATCAAGTTGGTCGGAATATAGGCGGAAATGTCCTGCGCTTCGGTTTCGATGATGGGCAGCGCGGTGAGCGATCCGCCGCCCAGTTCCTTGCGCAAGTGCGTCGCACGTTCGAGCAGCCGCGAGTGGATATAGAAGATATCGCCGGGAAACGCCTCCCGGCCAGGCGGACGGCGCAACAGCAGAGAAAGTTCGCGGTAGGAGCGCGCGTGCTGAACGAGGTCGTCGTAGACGATCAGCACATCCCGGCCCGCTTCCATGAAAAACTCCGCGATGCTGGTGGCGGCGTAAGGCGCGATGTAAGCGAGGCCCGGCGGATCGTTGCCCTCGCTCACGACGACGACGGTGTAAGCCAGCGCGCCCTTTTCGCGCAGGTTCGCCACGGTCTTCGCAACCGCGGACGCGCGCTGACCGATGGCACAATAGACGCACAAAACATTCCGGTCGCGCTGGTTGAAGATGGCGTCGGTCGCAATAGCGGTCTTGCCCGTCTGCCGGTCGCCGAGAATCAACTCGCGCTGGCCGCGCCCAACGGGAATGAGCGCGTCAATGACCATGACGCCGGTCTGGAGAGGCACCGTAACGGGCGCGCGGTCCATGATGGGCGGGGCTGGACGTTCGATGGGCAGGCGCTTCGTGGAGGCCACCGGCCCTTTGCCGTCGAGCGGCCGGCCGAGCGGGTCGATCACGCGCCCAAGCAACCCATCCCCCACGGCCACATCCATGACCCGGCCGGTGCGCCGCACTTCATCTCCCGCGTGCAGATGCGAGTAGTCGCCCAGCAGAACGACGCCAATCTCGTCTGCATCCACGTTGAACGCGATCCCTAGCACATCGCCGGGAAACATCACCAATTCATCGAAGCCCACGCCGGGGAGACCCGACACCTTGGCGATTCCGGTGGCGACGCTGGTGATGGTGCCCACCTCCCGCGGCGTCAGGGCCGGCGTGAATGCCTCCCGCACTTGGCCTATTTCGGCAAACGCACTGTCGAAATCGCTCTGTAGGCTCTCGGGTTCCATGGTCATTAGCCCTTTGTTACGGGCTTGGGTTCTTCGGGTTTGGGTTCGGGTTCAGGCTCGGCCTTGACTTCCGGTTCGGGCTTGGCCTTGGCCTCCGGTTCGGGCGCGGTCTTGGCTTCGGGCTCAGGCGCGGCCTTGGCTTCCGGTTCGGGCGCGGCCTTGGCTTCCGGTTCGGCCTTGGCCTTGACTTCCGGTTCAGGCGCGGCCTTGCCTTCCGGTTCGGGCTTGGCCTTGGCCTCGGGTTCAGGCGCGGCCTTGGCTTCCGGTTCGGGCGCGGGCTTGGCTTCCGGTTCAGGCTTGGCCTTGGCTTTAGTTTTCTCTCTTTCTTTCAGAAGTTCGTCGACGCCCTTTTCCAGCAATGCCAGATAATCGGCGATGCTCCAGGCCACCTTCTGTCCATTCGTAGTGAGTTCGATGCCGCTGACCAAATCTGGCGCGGTCTCAAATTGCACGCGGATCTCGGCAGAGAAAGTTTCGTTGAGCGCATTTTGTATGGCGGCGCGCTGTTCCGCCGGCAAGTCAAACGTGCTGCGCACCACCGCGGGACCGGCGGCCGTCCTAAGTGCCTCGCCAAGGCCTTCTTTCGCCTTGCCATTCATCTCTCGCAAGCGGCGCGTGAACACCTCGCCCAGGCGTTCTTCCAGACTCACCGTGGCCAGATCCGTCAGCGCCTTGCGCGTTATGGCAAATACTTCCTGCTGCGTCCGGCGGCGGATTGCCTCATGTAAGGTCTGCTCTTCGTTGCGCAACGCCTCCTGCCGCTTGGAACTCAAATCCGCGGCAGCCTTGCGCGCTTCGTCGAGGAGCCGCTGACGTTCGGCCTGCGCCTCGTCTGTCGCTTTGGTCATCAGCGCGGCGCGCTGCTGGTCGAACTCCGCGTTCTTGTGCTGGAACTCGTCGTGCTCCTTTTGCGCTTCGGCCTTCTTCGCGTCGGCGTTCGCCAGTTCCGCTGCGATGCGTTTCTCCCGCGCATCGATGGCGTCGAGGACGGGCTTGTAAAGGAAGCGCTTCATCAGCCACACCAGGATCAGAAAGTTGAGCGCCTGCGCGACGATGGTGAACCAATCGGCTAACATATGCTTACTTCTTTGCGGCTTGCGCGATGACGTGGTTCCAAAACGGGTTCGCGAAGATCAGAATCATGGAGACCACGAAGCAATAAATGGCGGTGGACTCGATCATCGCCAGGCCCACGAACAAGGTCCGGGTGATGGTGGCGGAGGCATCCGGCTGCTGAGCTAGCGAAGTTAGCGCGGTCGCTACCGCCCTCCCTTCCGCCAGCGCGGGTCCCATGGTCCCGAAACCGGTGGTAATGCCGGCGATGACAATCGATGCCACCGCGATAATGGTCATGCTATCCACAGTATTCTCCTTTTCTTGTCATAGTTCATGCTGGTTTGGGCTTACGGACTCGCGTGGCGGCCGCGATGTACACCGTGGCCAGGATGCTGAAAATGTAGGCCTGCACCATGCCGGTGAGCAGACCGAGCACCGTCATGACGATCGGGAAGATGAACGGCGTGATCGTCAGTAGGATACCGACAATCATGGCGCCGCTCATCATGTTGCCGAACAAACGGATGGCCAGGGCCAGCGTGCGTGAAAGTTCGCTGATGATGTTGAATGGCAGCATGATGACCGTCGGCTTTGCATAGGACCTGAGGTAGCTGCCCAGCCCTTGCTCCTCGATGCCGAAGAACGGCACCGCCACGAAGACGCACAGCGCGAGTGCCGCCGTGGTCGATAGCGAAGCAGTCGGCGGCTGGTAGCCGGGAATGACAGTGCAAAGGCTGGCTAGGGCGACAAATAGGAAGAGCGTGCCCAGAAAGCCGAGATATTTCTCCGGCTGACTGAGTCCAACTTCCTCAATCTGTTTCCGGATGCCAGTGACCACGATTTCCAGCAAGTTCTGCCAGCGGGAACGTTCGAGGCCGATTGAAAGGTTGCGCGTGATCAGCCTGGAAGAGCCGGCCAGTACAAGCATCAGCGCCCACGTGAACACAATGGTGGCGTTGAGTTTGAAAAACCCGTGTTGCCAAAACACGATCTGGTCGGGACTAAGGTGCATGGCTGACCACCTGTGCGGAATAAGCCGGCTTTTCCGCCGCTCGAATGAAACGCGTCGCGAAAAGGCGTGCAATGACAAATCCGAGGAGGCACACCAGCAGCCTCTCCCAACGACCGCGCCCGATAAAATAGAAACCCGTCAGTGCAATGCCCGTGCGCAGCAACAGGCTGCTTAAGAACAGAAGTGCCGGCTGTTTGGACGAGACGCCCTTGCGAACCGTCCACCAAAGACCGCCGAAGAATGTCGCCCCGAGCAGGACGCCACCCAGCAGAGCCAGCACCAGACCGAAAGCTTCAGTCATCGCCGTTCTCCTGTTCGTCTCGCATCTCCTTGTCTTCCTTGCTCACCCAATGCCAGGCATTCAAACAGCCGAGGAGCAGGCCGATGACCAGAAACGTCAGCGTCCAGGAAAGCTGTCCTGGATTGCGCTTGTCCAGCCAGATACCGAACGCCGCGCCGAGCAGCGTCGGAACCACTACCGACCAGCCGACCAGCCCCATCATGCCCAAGCCAAACCAGACGCCCTGAGCGGAGTTACGGTGCGCCTTGGACTTGCGCGCCGCCTTCGCGGCAATCTCGCGGCTGAACGATTCGTTACTCACGGTGAAACTCCGCCAGGCGGCTGATGAAATCGCTCTCCATTTTCGCCATCACCGAGCGCACGCTCTGCTCCCGTTCGTCCAGGTTCAGAAACTCCTTCTCCACCGCCGCATGTAACTGGCCGAGGTCCGTTCCGCCGATTGCGTTGCGCACCGAGACGAGCACGTCCAGGCCGGTCTTCACCAGCACCCCTTCATCGACGGCTGCATAAACCTCGCTTTCCCCTTCGTCTTGATAGGTCAGGATTCCGGGGGCGAGCGCCGCGACGCAATCCAGCCGGTGTGGCAGGAGCCCAAACGATCCCTCGCGGGTTTCCGCGACGATACGCGAGACGCCGGTCTTCTCGGCGAAGATTCCGAAGGGCAGGAGAATCTTAAGATGCATGAGCGCCGGTTGGGGCATGTTCGACCTCCGATTTAGGTTTCGGCTCGGGCTGCTGCTTGGCGGCGGGCTTCTTGGCTTCGTCAATCGCGCCGATCATGTACAGCGCGCTTTCCGGGTAGTCTTTGAATTCATCGTGCAGAATTCGTTCGCAGCCATCCAGCGAGTCTTTGAGGCTGACGAGTTTTCCCTTGATCCCGCTGAACTGCTCGGTGGCGAAAAACGGCTGCGTGAGGAATCGCTCCAGCCGCCGGGCGCGCGCGACCACTTTCCGATCTTCCGGCGCCAGTTGTTCCAGGCCGAGCATGGCGATGATGTCCTTGAGATCTTCATACTGCGCGAGCGTTCGTCGAATTTCCTGCGCCAGTAGATAATGGTGGTCGCCGACGATGCCGGGCGTAGCCATTTTGGAGTTGGATTGCAGCAGATCGATGGCCGGGTAGAGTCCTTCGCTGGCCCGCTTGCGCGAAAGCACGATGGATGTCGAGAGATGCGAAAATGTATGCACCGCCGCGGGGTCGGTCAAATCGTCCGCCGGCACATACACCGCCTGGATGGACGTGATCGCGCCGGTGTCGGTGTTGGCGATGCGCTCCTCCAACCCCGATAGCTCGGTGCCCATGGTGGGCTGATAACCCAGCCGCGATGGCATTTGGCCCATCAAGCCGGACACTTCCATGCCGGCCTGGATAAAGCGGAAGATATTATCGATCAGCAGCAGCACGTCGCGATGTTCGTCGTCCCGGAAATATTCGCACATGGTCAACGCCGTGAGGCCCACGCGGAAGCGGCTGCCCGGCGGTTCATTCATCTGCCCGTACACCATCACCATATTCGGCAGTACGCCTGCCGCCTGCATGCCGCTGTAAAGTTCCTCGCCCTCCCGGCATCGCTCGCCGATCCCGCAAAAAACGCTGACACCCTTCTGGTGCTCGATCATGTTGTGAATCATTTCGGTCAGCAATACGGTCTTACCCACGCCTGCCCCGCCGAACAGACCCGATTTGCCGCCGCGCTCGAGCGGCACCAGCACATCGATGGCCTTGATGCCCGTCTCGAAGATCTCGGACTTGGTGGAACGCCGTTCCAAGGCGGGCGGGTCCTGATGCACCGAGCGCCATTGGACATCCGCCGGCGCCGCCTGGCGGTCGATGGCGTTCCCGAAGACGTCGAACATTCGCGAGAGAATTCCTTTGCCGACGGGCGCCTTCAGCGGACCGCCCGTGTCTTCCACAGCGCTGCCGCGGACCAGGCCTTCGGTAGGAGTCAGCGCAATTCCACGCACGCTGTGCGCATCGAGCTGGGCTAAGACCTCGATGGCAATCTTCCCATCCTTCGCGTGCAGCAACGAATAGATCGGCGGCAAATGTGCGTCGAACCGAATGTCCACAACACTGCCGCGCACCGAGACCACCGCGCCGAGGTTCGCTGGATTGGTTTTGTTCTCCATGTTTGCCTGCGGCGGCGCGTTACACCTTTGCCTCCGGCGGGTCGGCGGCTCCTCCAGGCGGCAGGACTTCCGGCAGGTCAAGGCGAGCCACCCCAATCCGGCTATCGGCCATCCCGTAATAGACGTCGAAGCGCTCCGGTTTGCCAAGATCGTCGCGCCGGTCGATCCCGGTGGGAAACACCACGTTGTCAACCATGCCGCTGCGTTCCTGCGGCAGCGCCGGCGTCAACACCGGCTCAGCCGAACGATAGCGGACGACGAGCGGATGCTCCTTCGAGAACACCATTACCCCGGCCGAGTAGCAAAGCTGGTGTCCGGGGCTGGGGTCCACGACTTCGCTCACGCCGTGGTAAACGATGAGCCAGCCGTGCCGGGTGAGTATGGGCGGAGTGCCGCCGCCGATTTTGAGCCGCTCCCAGGGCGACACGGGAGCCGCCAGCCGGTGATGAGAAGTAAACTTGCGGAGGCGAGATGGTTCGCTGTTCTCCAAGGCCAACTTGCAGTAGGAAATCCAGATGCTTTCCCGATCGAGATCCACCTCGCGAACCGCGGGCCGGCAGGCGGTTTCCTCCGGGCGCGTGCCTGGAAAAAGCGGTCTATGGAGCATGGCCAGCTCCGGTTGCCCCGACGGATTAGGAATGGCGACGGGGAAGAGGCTGGCATCTTTATCGTCCACGTCGCCGATATGGATGCCGTGATACGGAGCAAACGTCGCCAGCCCCAGGCGCTGCCAGTGGAACAGGTCCGCCGATAGGGCAAAGGCGATCCGTGGGCCTTGGTCCGAGAATGCGGTGTAACTCATGACGTACCGCCGCAGGGGTTCCACGAACGTAATGCGCGGGTCCTCGCAGCCACCGCCGCCGCCGGGCCGCCGCTCATAATCGGCTTCCGGCTCCAGTGCGATGCCCAGCCGCTCGACGCCTGTAGGGTCGCCGGCAGCGTTGAAGCGCACTCGTGCAATGCCAATGCGCGAGTAGTTCCCCTGCGCAACCAGCCGCGGAAACAGATACAGATCGCCATCGGGGCCGCGAGCGGCAGCCGGATTCAGGACGCCTTCGACTTCATGCGGATTGCCTGGCTCCGGCTCCATCACCATTCCCAAGCGCTGCAACTGAAATCCGCTCATAAACAAGCGATGATCGCCTCTGTAACGGGTTTAGTTTCCTGGGGACCTCGAACCTCTATAGAAACAACCCCTGCTTCCTTAGCCGGATAATCGTTCCCTCCCGGGAACAGTGCGTCGCCTATGAAAATCATGTCTTGCAACGAAATGTTCAGGACGTCCCGCAGCTTTCGGATTCCGTAGCCTTTGTCAATGCCGGGTTTGGTGACATCGATGGATGTCGCGCCACCCATGCGGACGGAGAACTCGGGAATGAGAGTGTCGAGGATCGCTTTGATTTTCTTACGCTTGGTGTAGTCGGGGTCCCACTTGTCCTTTTCTTCTAAGGGAGCCTGCTGACCTAATGCCGAGAATGTGACCTGGCTTCCACGGTCTTCAATTACTTCGCCCCAGACCTTTACGGGTTTGAAGCCCGCTTGTCCGACCGCCTCCTCTAGAGAACTGACGATCTTCTCCTTTTCATCCGCTGTGAAATCTTCCGAATACAGCTTTTTCCAACTCCCGTTGTATTGGAAGAACTTGGTTCCGCACGTCGGAAGAATGGATAGATTCACCAGACGTTCGTCATGGGGAAGATGGGAGAGCACCTGCTTTTCGAACTGGGGCCAATCGCCTCCGGAAATGATGGCCACTTTGACGACGCCGAGAAGGTCGTGGAGGCGCGTGGACATTTCAGCGTCAAGAGGCGATTTGCTTTCGGCGAGTGTGCCGTCCAGGTCGTAAACGATCAGCTTTTTCATTCGGGTATCTCGATCTCCAGCACGTTCACCGCGCCCTGCGGCTGAAAGGTACACGCTCCGAGGACCGCGGGCAATAAGAACACATCGCCTCTTCCAGCTTCATGCGCGACACCGTCGTACTCTACATGCCCGTTGCCCTCGATCGAGACTAGCACGTGGGGAACACCCGCGGCGCCGACGGTGAATGGCAATTGTCCGCGCAGGCGCCACAACCGAAACTGTTCACAGTCGAAGAGTCTTTCGCGCTTGACCGGCGTGGTGGCCTCCACTACGGGCGCTACCAGACCGCCTGCGCGGTTCTCGAAGTCGATCGAGGCAAGCGCTTGATCGACCTGGAGTGCCCGAGGCTTGCCTGTCTTGGCATCCACATGGTCCCAGTCGTACAGGCGAAAGGTGACGTCGCTGTTCTGCTGAACTTCGAAAACCACTACGCCGCCGCCCAGAGTGTGAACCGTCCCAGCAGGTATGAAGACGGCGTCGCCGGCCTTCGGAGTGAAGCACGCAAGGATGTCCGCTAGGGGGCCGTTCGCGAGCGCCCGCCGTACGTCGTCTGCATCGATACCCGGCTTGAGGCCCGCGTAAATGCGGCTGTCCGTCCCCGCCTCCAGCACCACCCAAGCTTCGGTCTTCCCGCTTTCGCCCGCTGGCAGCAGATCCTTATGCGCGTCCGAGGGATGCACCTGGACCGACAGCATTTGCTGTGCGTCGAGGAACTTCAGCAGCAGCGGGAACCGGGGGAAGCGACCGGCCAGCCTTCCCATCAATTGTTCCTGACACTGCTCCATTAACTGGCCGATGGTCCGCCCTTTGAGCGGTCCGTTGGCAACCTGGCTTGGATGGTCCGGGCGGTCGCTGAGTATCCACGCCTCGCCGATGGGGCCGTCGCCCGGCAGCGGTGCGGCCAGCAAGTTCGCCAGACGCCGGCCGCCCCAGAGCCGATACTGGTAGATCGGTTCGAATCGCAGGGGATACATATGCGGCTTCGCTATTTTCCCACTGCGCTTGCGTGCGGCTGCCGCGGCCGGCCGCTAGGCATAAACGCCAAGTCTTCGCTCAGCACATAGATGATGATGGCCGCTAAACAAAAAAACAGGCCGACCCAGACGCGCCAGTCGCGATGCGCGCGTTTCCAGTAAGGACGCTGGCCATCTTTATCGTCATCGGGATGCGGCCCGAGGTGCCGGTGGTGAGTGCGCTCAATTTCATTCACTGGTTCCATGCGACCCTTTCCATTTCCAATTCCGAATCTCCGGCAAGTCTTCGCCGTGCTTGTCGATGTACTGCTTGTGCTCGATGAGCTTGTCCTGCATGGCCTGCTTCAGGTAGGCCCCCTTGGAGCCCAGATGCGGCAGCCGATCGATTACGTCCTGCACCAGGTGGAAGCGGTCCAGATCGTTCTGCACCCTGATATCGAAGGCCGTCGTGATGGTGCCCTCTTCCTTGTAGCCCCGGACGTGCAGGTTGCGGTTGGTCCGGCGATAAGTCAAGCGGTGCACCAGCCACGGATATCCATGGAAGGCAAAGATGATGTGCTTGTCTTTGGTGAAGAGTGAGTCGTAGTCCGTGTCGTCCAGGCCATGCGGATGCTCGCTGCTGGACTGCAGCTTCATCAGATCGACGACATTGATCACCCGGATCTTCAGAGTGGGCAGATGCTCGCGAAGAATGGAAACGGCCGCCAGAATCTCCAGCGTGGGGGTGTCGCCGCAGCAGGCCATGACCACGTCCGGCTCGCCGTCCTGGTCGTTGCTGGCCCATTGCCAGATGCCAATTCCTTCCGTGCAATGCACCACCGCGGCATCCATGGTCAGCCATTGCGGAAGGGCGTGCTTGCCGGCCACCACCACGTTGACGTAATGCCGGCTGCGCAGGCAGTGATCGAAGACCGACAGCAGGCAATTGGCGTCGGGCGGCAGGTAAACGCGCACGATATCGGCCTTCTTGTTGATCACGTGATCGAGGAAGCCGGGATCCTGGTGCGTGAAGCCATTGTGATCCTGCTGCCAGACGTGGGAGGCGAGCAGATAATTCAGCGATGCGATCTTCCGGCGCCAGGGCAGTTCCAGCGTCACCTTCAGCCACTTGGCATGCTGGCTGAACATCGAGTCGACGATGCGGATGAAGGCCTCGTAGCTGTTGAACAGCCCGTGCCGCCCGGTGAGCAAATATCCTTCCAGCCAGCCCTCGCACTGGTGCTCGCTCAGCATCGAATCCAGCACGCGTCCCGCGGGCGCCAGGAACTCATCGTTCTTCACTTCCCGCGCGTCCCACTGACGGTTGGTGACTTCAAAAACCGCGCCCAGGAGATTCGATACTGTCTCATCCGGACCGAAGATACGGAAGTTGCGCTGATTTTGATTCAGCTTAGTCACGTCGCGCAGGAAGCTACCCAGCACCAAGGTATCTTGACCGTCCACAGAGCCAGGCGAGGGCACGTTCACCGCATGGTCGTGAAAGTCCGGCATGCGCAGGTCGCGCAGCAGAACGCCGCCGTTGGCATGCGGATTGGCGCCCATGCGCCGGTCGCCCGTCGGCGCCAACTCAGCCAGTTCCGGCATGAGCCGGCCATTCTCGTCGAATAACTCCTCGGCCTTGTAGCTCTTCATCCAGCTTTCAAGCTGCTTGACGTGATCGGGATGATCGGCATCCACCAGGAGCGGCACCTGGTGCGCGCGGAAGGTGCCCTCGATCTGCAGGCCGTCGACCACTTTCGGTCCGGTCCAACCCTTGGGCGACCTCAGCACGATCATGGGCCAGCGCTGCCGGGTAGTGTCGTTCTTCTTGCGCGCATTCTCCTGGATTTCCCGAATGTCCTGGATGGCTTTTTCCAGAGCGGCGGCCATGAGTTCATGCATCTTCTCCGGATCGTCGCCTTCCACAAATAAGGGCGTCCAGCCGCAGCCGCGGAAGAACTGGTCCAGTTCCTCATGCTCGATGCGCGCCAGGACGGTCGGGTTGCTGATCTTGTAGCCATTGAGGTGCAGGATCGGCAGCACGGCTCCGTCGCTAATTGGATCGAGGAACTTGTTGGACTGCCACGCGGTCGCCAATGGGCCCGTTTCCGCTTCCCCGTCGCCGACCACACAGGCGACGATCAGATCGGGATTGTCGAACGCGGCCCCGAAGGCATGGCTGAGCGAGTAACCCAGCTCGCCGCCTTCGTGAATCGACCCCGGCGTGGTCGGCGCAACATGGCTGGAAATCCCGCCGGGGAACGAGAACTGCGTGAACAACTTCTTGAGCCCAACTTCGTCCTGGCTGATGTTTGGATAAACTTCACTCCAGGTGCCTTCCAGGTAAACGTTGCCCACAATCGCCGGGCCGCCGTGGCCGGGACCGGCGATATAGAACATGTCCAGGTCGTACTTCTTGATGACGCGATTCAGGTGCACATAGATGAAGTTCTGGCCCGGCGTGGTGCCCCAGTGCCCGACCACCAGGGGCTTCACGTGCGACAGTTTCAGCGGTTCCTTCAGCAGCGGGTTGTCGTAAAGATAAATCTGGCCGACCGACAAATAGTTGGCGGCGCGCCAGTAGGCATCCATTTTGTGGAGCAGTTCCGGAGTGAGTACGTTAGTGGTCACAGTTCAGTCCTTTTCATTACTGTGCCGGTGGCATCATCGCTGCCACAGGATTCGTCCGTCTTCCAAGGGAACGGCGACACCGGCATAGTGCGGTGTCACTCGCGCCGTATAGTCCGCGGGCAGGCGGATTGCCGGCGCCTGTGCGCGATAGACGTATATGCCGGGCGTGCCCGCCAGGTGACCGATGCGCTCCATGTCCTGGCGGAAAGGGCCGTCCCCATCGATGCCGTCGGCATATAGCTCTACTCGCACCGCATTCGGGTCCAGATCGTGGAGATACACCTCAAGCTCAAACGCGTGCCGTTCCCCGCCGGCCTCGACCTTCATTGCGCCGATGCGCAGCGCGGGCCAATCCTTTTCCATGGCCTGCTGCGAATCGACTATTTGCCGGCCCGCGGCGCCCTTCCCGGCCGCACGCCGATGGAAAGTTTCCGCGCCGGGGAGGTAGTGTTGCTCCGTGTATTCGCGCACCGTGCGGTCCGCGGAAAAGCGCGGTGTCAAGCTCGCCATGCTCTTCCGCATGCGCGCCACCCAAGCCGCCGGAATACCATGCGCGTCGCGGGCATAAAACTCCGGAATCACTTGCCCTTCGAGCAGGTCGTAGAGCGCTTCGGCTTCGGCAGCGTCCCAAGACGGATCGTCGCCATGCTCCCGGCCATCCCCCAACGCCCAGCCGACTTCAGGCGTATAAGCTTCCGCCCACCAACCGTCCAACTCCGACAAATTCAGGCCTCCATTGACCAACACCTTCATGCCGCTTGTCCCGCTCGCTTCCCAGGGCCGCCGGGGAGTGTTGATCCAGACGTCTACCCCTTGCACCAGGTGCTCGGTCAGGAGCATGTCGTAGTCACTGAGAAAGATGGCATGCGGGCGCGTCTCGGGCTGCCGGATGAAATGCATCCATTCCCGAATCAGGTCTTGCCCCGCCTGGTCCGCCGGATGCGCCTTGCCGGCCATAACGAGTTGCACAGGCCGCTGAGAATTGGTCAGAATACGAAGCAGCCGCTGTGGGTCGTGCAGCAGCAGGTTCGGTCTCTTGTAGGTCGCAAAGCGGCGCGCAAAACCCAATGTCAGGGCGTTGGGATCAAACAGATGTTTCGCCGCCTCGACATCCTGGGGCGGCGCACCTGCCGCGGTCAGGTCCCGGGACAAACGTGCGCGAGCATACGCCACCAGAGACTTGCTGGCATCGGTTCGAAATTGCCATAGCCTGGCGTCTGAGACCTTGTAAATGTCCTGCTCAAGGTTCGTCGTGGTTCCCAGCCAGCGGTCCTTCTTACAGGTTTCCGTCCAAAGATGGTCGGCTGGCGCCGAGTCCCAGGTGGGCATGTGGACACCGTTAGTCACATAGCCGATCGGGATTTCGTCCTCCGGCCAGCGCGGAAACAGAGGAAGGAAGAGACGCCGGCTCACTTCTCCGTGCAAGCGGCTCACCCCGTTCGCCGCCCCGCTCCCGCGGATTGCCAGATATGCCATGTTGAAAGGCTCCGACGAGTCGAACGGGTTCTGGCGGCCAAGGGCCAGTAAGTCGTGAAGTGCGATGCCGAGCTTCTTTTCGGCATAGCCGCCGAGGTATTGCTCGATCAGCGCGGGAGGGAAACGGTCAAAACCGGCGGCCACCGCAGTGTGGGTGGTGAACAGATTGCCCGCTCGCGTGACCGCCAGGGCGGCTTCGAAGGGCTGCCCGGTATCCTCCATGAAGGCGCGGGCGCGTTCCAGCACGGCGAACGCCGCGTGTCCTTCATTCAGGTGACAGATCTCCGGCGCGAGGCCGAGCGCGCGCAGCAGTCGCCAGCCGCCGATCCCGAGCAGCATTTCCTGCTTGAGGCGCAACTCCGGCCCGCCCCCATAGAGTTCGCTGGTTATCCCCCGATGCACGGGGAAGTTCGCCGCGTCATTGCTGTCCAGCAGGTAGAGTTTCACCCTGCCGACCTTCGCCTGCCAGGCGCGCAACCAGACCGAGTATCCCGGCAATGCGATCTCCAACCGCAACCACTCCCCGTTTGGCTGGCGCAACGGCGTGATCGGCAACTGTCCGGGATCGTTATACGGGTAAAGGGCCTGCTGCTGTCCGTTTTTGTCGATCACCTGGCGAAAATAACCCTGCTGGTAGAGCAGGCCTACGCCGGCCACCGGCACGCCCAGATCGCTGGCGGCCTTGAGTTGATCGCCGGCCACATTACCCAGCCCGCCCGAGTAAATGGGCAGAGCTTCGCTCAACATGAACTCCATGCTGAAATACGCCGCACAGGTCAGTGGAGCTGCCGGATAAGTCCGCTGAAACCACGCGGGGGCTTCGGCCGCCTGCCGGCCGTCTTCGACCAAATCGTTTACGTTTTTCCGGAAAGCGGGATCGGCCAACACGCGCTCGATCCGATCGCGCGAGGCCGTCTGCAGGACCACCCAGGGGTTATGCGTGATCTCCCACAGTTCCGGATCAAGCTGCCGCCATACTTCGTCGGTAGCATGATTCCACGACCAATGCATGTCCAAGGCGAGTTCCGCCAGGGAATCGACTCCCTCGGTTTCCGTAGGCAGGAGATGGTATGTGGGGTGGTTGACACGGGTTTGTTCGCTCATGTTTTCGGGGCTCTAAGCTCCTGCGACGGCGCGCACGGCATGCGCCTTGGATTCGATGCACTGCAGCAGATCGTTCCAGGATTTGACGAAGTCCTCGGCGCCCTCAAGCTGGAGCTGCCCGGCCAACTTCCCGGTGTCGATGCCAGCGCTGGCGAAACGCTCCAGCACCGTTTCGCAGTCTCCGCCATCGGCGGGTAAAGCATTCGGAACATGCCCGTGATCTGCAAACGCCAGCAGGGTAGCCTCCGGCATCGTGTTCACCGTGTTCGGGGCCGCCAGACCGGCGATGTAAAGGACGTCCGAAGCCTTCGGATCCTTGGTGCCGGTGCTGGCCCAAAGCAGCCGCTGGGCGGAGGCGCCTTGGGCCGCCAGTTGCAGCCACTGCGGCGAAATCAGCAGATCGCGATAGGCCTTGTACGCCTGCATTGCAATGGCTATGCCAAGTCGATTTTTCGACTCATCGGGCTCCTTGCCCGCCACCGCCTTATCCCATCGGCTGATAAAGATAGACGCCACCGAATGGACAGCCGGATTGAGGCCGGCTTTAATCCGCCTCTCGATCCCCCGCATGTAGGCGCGGGCAGCTTCCAAGTATTGATCGCGGGAGAATAGCAAGGTTACGTTTACGGGAATGCCGGCAAAGATGGCTTCTTCAATGGCGGAGAGTCCTTTCGGAGTTCCGGGAATCTTGATGAAGAGATTCGGCCGGTCCGCCGCAGCGCATAACTGCTTGGCAGCTTCCAGCGTCTTCGCGGGCTCGTCCGCCAGGAGCGGGGATACTTCCAGAGACACCCAGCCATCCACGCCATTCGTTGCATCGTGAATGGGCCGGAACAGGTCGGCTGCCTTGGTCAGATCTTCCAGCGCCAGCTCGAAGAACAGCTTCTCACCGGCCTTTGCGGCCTGCATCTTCGCCCGAATCGCCTCATCGTAGAAATCGGTGTTGCGGATGGCGTGGTCGAAGATGCTCGGATTTGAGGTCAGCCCGGTGATGGACAGTTCCCGGATGTAGCGTTCGAGCGTGCCGCTGGTAAGTAATCCCCGCGTGATGTTGTCGAGCCAAAGGCTCTGGCCCGTGCGATGCAGTTGTTCCGTGGCTCGCATGGCCGCCCTAAACGCCGCTCGTCGCAAAGGGAGGTTCGTCTTCGACTTGGTGCAGCCAATATGGCGGCCGGCCGTAGTGAAAGTACAGGCGGTTTTCATACTCTCGAGTAATCGGCATGGACTCGGTGTATTCCGGAGCGTTCTGGATAGCTTCCCGGGAGAGGCCCACCGAGACTTTGGAATCCGCCCAGCTCACCCGTTCGATCCATGCGGGTGAAACCAACACCTTCTTGCCCGGCCACCAATTCCGCGTGGCCACCTCGATGTAGCGGATCGCCCAGGCTTCATCGTCCACGATGAATCCGTCCACATGGCCGATCTCGCCGTCAGCCGCCTCAATGTCGTAGCCAGCGACGGCTTCGGTACTGCGCAGATGCGAATCGGTCAACTCTCTGGCGATTTTCTCCGCCAAAGCCTCCCTGGAAACATAGGTTGGAATAGCCAATCCCGCCGGGAAAAACGCCGGACCCCACAGGTAGGGCCCCTCCCAATAGTAGGGATACCCATAGTAGCCATAGTATTCGGCCTCATGCTGGCGGGAGACAGGCTGGTGCGTATCGATGTTGGGACTGTTCTCCACTTGCTTTTTCGTCAGAGCCACATCCAATCGCTCCGCCTCCCAGTCCGCATGGACCACGGAAATTGGCGAGATCAGCACTTGGCGGCCGCCAAGCCAGCCGCCCGTTTCAACCACGAGGTAGCGGATGGCCCACGTCTTATCGTCGAAATACAACTGATCTACAGTTCCAAGCTCGCCGTCCGTAGCCCGGATTGCGAAACCCTTCAAATGAGCGGTATTTCTTAGCATTGGTTTGTCCTCATGGGTGGTTGTCGAGTCCAGGCGTTATCGCGCGGCTCCTGCCAGTTCGGGCGAGTGCAGGGTCACATTGACAGGCCGTGTGTTTTCGATGACGTCCTTCGCTTTGCCGACTTCCGCGGCCGTGCCATGCACCAGCAGCAGGAACTGGTCCGTCTTGAGCGCCGTTTCGTACTCTACGATACTATCCTTCGGAATCCCCATTCCGTAAAGGCCCGCACCGATGGCGCTCAAGCCGCCGACTGCCACGGCGCCTTCCAACGCTCCTACGATCCATGCAACCAAGGGGCCCGCCACGAGTATTGGACCGAGACCGGGAATAGCAAAGAAAGCCGATCCGAACAGCAGTCCCCAGAAGCCTCCCCAAAAGGCGCCGGTCTTGCCCCAGTGCTTCATCCGGTCGCCGGTATTGTAATAACCCACCACGTGTTCATCCGTGTGGGGGTCCTTGCCAACGATGGACAAGGTGCGCATGTCGATTCCCGCGCGCTGGAGTTCCTTGACCGCTTCTTCCGCTTCGGTATGCGTGCCGTAAACAGCCACCACTGCGTTTAGTTCGGACATTACCTATCTCCTTTTGTATTTGTGCCGCTTTTGTGAATTAAGTTTCGATTCCCCATTGCGCGAGCACGCGCACCACCAACCTTTTTCATGGGGACGTGCGTTTCGTGCGGCTAGTTACAGGGGTTTGGCCCAGATTCGGGACGTCGTGCCATCAAACTTCCATGCAAAATCCGTCGTTACGAGTGCAATATCTGCCTCGGGCCTTGGAGGGCGGCCAATCTTGGCCGCAGCCGCCTTTTTAGGCGGCCAGAGCCGGCTGAAAGCCGCCCCCAGAGGACCCCGGGGCAGAATTGCCCGCCCTCCAATTGAGATGCCACGAACGGGATGGCGTGTTGCCACCACCGAAGCGCGCTGGCGTGCCTCCCCTTCAGTGAAGGAGCAGGCGAAGCCGCCTGCCCCCTCCGACTACCTGGATGTGATCGGCGTGCCGATCTCCGTGCCGATTACCTCGCCGGAGATCACAAGCTCCACACGTCGGTTCAACTGCCGGCCTTCCGCGGTGTCATTGGATGCCACCGGTTGAGTCTTGCCGAAGCCCTTCGCCGTGACCGAACCCGCCGCCATTCCCTGATCGATCAGGTATGCACGCACCGACTCGCCGCGTTGCTCGGAAAGCTGCTGATTGTAGTCGTCCCCGCCGACGCTGTCCGTATGGCCTTCCACGTCCAGCCTCAGTCCCGGATGCCCGGAGACAATGCCAGCGACTTTGGCCAGTTTCTCGCGCGCCAAAGGCCGCAACGAAGACTTAGCCGTGTCGAAAAGCACATCCGACATGTTCACGATCAGACCACGCGCCGTATCCCGGGTCTGAAGAATGGCGTTGAACTGGCTGAGCAACTGAGTTCGCAGTTCAGCCTTTTCGGCCTGCAACTGGGCCGTCTGCTTGGCCGCGCTGTCGAGATCGGCCTGGCTAGCCGTCCTTTGCGCCTCATTTTCCCGCTTCAGACGATCCACCTCGGACGCGGCGGCGGACGCGCTCGCCGCGTTCTCCAGTTTCAAGCGATCCGCTTCGGCCGTGGCGGCGTCCGTGCGCGTGTCGCTTTCGCGTTTCACGCGATCGGCTTCGACCGTGGCGGCGGTCATGCGCGCGTCGTTTTCGCGTTTCACGCGATCGGCTTCCGCCTGCGAGGAGGCTGCCTGCGCATCCTTTTCCCGCGTTAAGCGCTCGGAATCGGCCTGCGCCGCAACCCGCGCCGCTTCGGCTTCCCGAGTGACGCGGTCCGTTTCGGACTGCGCGGCAACCCGCCCGCTTTCCGCACGCGCTTCGCGATCCACCGACTGTTGCCGCTCCGCGGCCAGGGCGTCTGCATCCTGGCGCTTGACCGCGATGGCCCGCGAGTCTTCCGCCGTCTGCACGGCTTCCCGGGCAGTCATGATGACAGCCTTATTGCCGGCGTGGCGTTCCTGGTAAGCATTAGCCTGAGCGAGGCTCGCCTCAGCCTTCTGGAAAGTTTCGGCCGCAAAACGGTCCGCGCCCACAGCGCGCGCGATCTGCACCGCGTTGCGCGCTTCGTAGAGTTCCAGCGGCTGTTTCCGGTCGAACTTCAGCGCCAGCGGGTTCGCGAGACGCTGATACTGGCCGCGCTGCAACAGTTCGTACTTGGCGTCGATCTCCTCGATCTTGCCTTTGGTGTCCGCGCGCACCATGTTTTGCATCACAATCAGGTCGCTGGGCTGAGTGACCGCGTAATAAGGTTCGGCGGTGACCACCAACCCGAACACTTGCAGTTCGGTGGTTACGTCCAGCTTGCTTTTGGCCCCATTCAGGACGACTTCACCCAGGTTGGCCGTGCGGCCTTCGGGGGTAACTGCCCACAGCACATAGGTGAGATACTCGGCTCCGTTTTGCGCCGCCGGCTGCAGGCCAAAGAATTCCGCCTCGATCCGGATATAGCCCTGCTTGCCTTCGACTCGGGCCTCTCCACCACCGTTGGGGAGAAGCTCGGTTCCCCGGAAGTCGATCCTGGTTGCGCCGCTGCGGTGCTGGTAGTTAATGGCCTTCACGGTTCGCTCTGTCAGGGACAGGCGGTAAACCGGCGACTCTCCGGCTGACAGCCGTGTCGCATTCTCGGCCGGAACCCTGGGTTCCTGGGCCGATAAAAGTCCGCATGCTATGAGCGATGCGCCGATAAGTTTCATTGGTGTCATCTTCGGCTCCTTTCCGGCAGATTATTGGCTGCCGCCAGTTGCCGGACTCGCGTGCGCGTGTGCCGGGTGCTGGTTCAGTTCGGCAATCAGTCTCGCGGCCGACCTCGGCGTCGCCACGGCCGTCGTGAGAATTTCCCGGTTGCTCAGCTTGTTGCCGTAGATCTCGGCATTGTCGTCCAGGTCCTGCCGCAGGGTAGCGCCTTCCAGCGCAACGCCCGCAAACAGCCCCTGGGACCGCGACCACGAAAGAATCTCGGCGTGCATTTGAAGGTCGGTTTGAGCTGTGGCCGTGCGTCCCACAGGTCCAGCGGCAGCCGATGCTTCGCCGCCTAGCGTGAACTTATCGGAAAGCAGTTTGTTCTCTCCGCCTTCGTTCATCACAAGCATGATTACGTCGGTCATAGAGCCGCCAATCTGGAAGCCAACGCTGCCGCCCTCGACGCGGACCGCGCCCGGCGCAGACCAACCGCCGTCATGCCGGCACGACACAAAACCTTTTCCATACTTGGCGCCGACCACGAAAGCCGCGGTCTTCAGGCTGGGGACGATCACGATGCAACGGGCGTTCGCCAGAAGGTCTTCCGGGATGCCCTTATCCGGCGTCGCCATAACTTCGGAAAACACCACGGCCGCTTCATTGAGCCGCTTTACGGAATCGCTGTCTTTGGCCAACAGGGGTGCAATCGCCAAGGGCGCAATCGCCAGAGTAGCCGCTAGTATCATTCGCATTATTTGCCTCTTCCGTCGACCCGGTGAACCCGTAGGGGCGTTGGGCGACAGCTCCCCTTAGTGCACGAGTCGCACCAACTTCGTCTTTTGTTGAGCCGACTCGCCAAAGGACGGCTTGCGAACCAGGCGGGGACCAGACAAACCCCCTGAGTAGCGACCACATATGGTCAATTGACGGGGCGCGGTCAGAGACCTCCAGGCGATCGCAGATGAGCCGCCTCAATAGCTTGCAACGGGTCGGGAGTGGCAGCGCGATGGCGGCTGGGTGTGATGTTCCCGAGTTAACCCCGTGCCGGGATGCAGAACCTGCATGAAAATGCATAATTTGCTTTCCGCCCGGAGTTCCCGTTCGAAGACTGTCCTCCCCTGCCACCAGATAAGAGCTGGCCAGTGGCATGCATATGCAGACGATTTAGGATTGACCACCACCCTTACAACAAATGGCACTATGACAACAGGCGATACTATGATCGCGACGGTCGCGGTTATCACGTCTGGAACGTGCTCCGCGGGGTCGGAATCGCCGGCCGCCCACTGGCTGGTGGAGAACGGCCCCAGGGAACTTGAGATCCTGTTCCGGGCGATTCTCTATCACCCTTCCACGCCTATCCTCATCACCGACGACCATGGCAATTCCAGGGAGGCCAGCGCCGGCGTGAGCAAGCTCTTAGGGTTGCCGCGGGAAAAGATCATCGGTCGCCCGGTCGACGACTTCGTACCGCCCAGCTTCAAGCCCGAGATTTCGCAGTTGTGGAGAGCCCTGCAGGAGCAGGGGGAACAGGAAGGCACGCTCCGGCTGCTGGGGCCGGATCGAAGCCCGCTGGAAGTGGAGTTCACGGCCAAAGGAAACGTGCTGCCCGTGCGCCACATCCTGGTCCTGCGCGACAAGACCGCACCCGCGGAAACAGAACACGGCCCCACTGACCGCATTCCGTCATGGGTGCGGGATTATGCCCTTTTCCTGTTGGATGTGGACGGACGGATTGTCACCTGGTATTCGGGCGCGGAACGCATTTACGGCTACACAGCCGGTGAGGCTACCGGGCAACACGTGTCCTTTCTCTATCCCAGCGAAGAGGTCGCCCGCGTAAGTTTCGAAGAGAAACTCAAGAGGGCCGCCGCCGAGGGCCATTTGGGAAACGAAGGCTGGCACCTGAGAAAAGACGGGACGCGATTCTGGGCCAATGTGATTACCATGGCCTTGCGAGATGAAAACGGAGAACTGCAAGGCTTTGCGAGAGTGGTGCGCGATTTCAGCGAGCGTCACGAAAAGGACGAGAAGTTGCGGCGCAGCCGTACGCGTGTCCGGCCAATCCCGTCGGAATCGACCGTTGCCGGCATCGTTTCCGGTGAGTTCGACCATGTCCCCGAGGCGAATGACGCGTTTCTCGAGATGGTCGGATACAGCCGCGAGGATCTGCTGGCAGGCCGGCTGCACTGGCCCGATCTCACCCCGCCGGAATACGCGCCGCTAGACGATCTGGCGCACGAAGAAGGCCTTCGATTCGGCGCCTGCACGCCTTTTGAGAAGGAGTTGATTCGCAAGGATGGAACGCGGGTTCCAGTCCTGGTAGCCACGGCCGTGTTGAAGCTCTCTCCCTTCCGCTGGATCACGTTCGTGCAGAACCTCAGGGAACGGGACCGGTTTGAGAGTATCGAGGACGCCGATGTCGAAACCAAACAAGACTTCGAGGAGATTGTGGGCGTCAGCGCGGCTCTGCGGCGGGTTCAGCGGCAGGTTGAAGTGGTTGCGCCTACCGACGCCAACGTGCTGATCCTGGGAGAAACCGGCACCGGGAAGGAGTTGGTGGCGCGCGCCATCCATAGGATGAGCCCCCGCAAGAACCTTCCTTTCGTCACGTTGAACTGTGCCGCCATTCCGACCGGGCTTCTCGAGAGCGAGTTGTTTGGCTACGAGAGAGGGGCCTTTACCGGCGCCCTGTCGCAAAAGATCGGCCGTTTTGAGATGGCCCACCGCGGGACTCTGTTTCTGGATGAGGTGGGCGATATTCCGCTGGATCTGCAGCCGAAGTTACTCCGGGCTTTGCAGGAGAAGGCGTTCGAGAGGTTGGGAGGCACCAAAACCATCCCCATCGACGTCCGGCTGGTGGCCGCCACCAACCGGAATCTCACCCAGATGATGGGGGATAAACTCTTCCGCAGCGATCTCTATTACCGGCTGAGAGTCTTTCCCATCACCACGCCTCCGTTGCGCGATCACCCGGAGGACATACCCATACTCGCCCGGCACTTCACCAAGAAATACGCGGAGAAGATGGGAAGGCAGATCGACAAGATCCCGTCGGAGACCATGCACGCGCTGGTGAGCTGGAACTGGCCGGGGAACGTACGGGAGCTCGAGAACTTCATCGAACGGTCGGTCATCCTTTCCACGGGCGCCAGGCTGCGGGCTCCTCTAGCCGAAATACGGCCGGATGCCATGCAAGTTGCCAGCAGCACGACGCTTGAGCAGGTGGAGCGGGAACATATCGTCCGCGTGCTGCGGGAGAGCGGCGGGGTGGTCACCACGGCCGCCACCCGTCTCGGACTCCACCGGACCACCCTGAACGCCATGATGCGCAAGCTCGGCATCTCCCGCAAGGATCTCTGACAGTAGGCTGATATGGCGGCCAATTTTGGCCGCAGCCGCCTTTTCAGGCGGCCAGGGCCGGCTGAAAGCCGGCTGCGGGCAGAATGCCCGCCCCACAAGATCCAAGCTGGTTGTCACTCTATTATGCGAGACTCAATAATCTGACCACATTCAGTCATTTGACGAGGGCCGGTCGCTTGCCGCGAGCCGCGCACAGCGCCAATTCGGGCTCCCGTGGCCTTCTAACACGGGCTTACTCACTTGCCCGGCCATTGGGCAACGGATTGCTCTTTGCTGGATGAAGGAGCAAGAACATGCCGTTGATAAATCTTGTCGTTGTGTTGGTTATAGTCGGTGTGGCGTTGTACCTGATCAACCGGTACATCCCCATGGCCTCCAGTATCAAAACGATTCTGAATGTCCTGGTGGTTGTGGTAGTATGCGTCTGGTTATTGCAGGCAACCGGACTGTGGGGGAATGTAACCAGCTTCCGGCTGCACGGATGATGGGCGGCATCAGGCCGCGCGCGGCGGCCGCCGAGCGACTCACTGTAGCGAAGCTGAATCCCGATCGAGCTGGTAGTTAGAGAAAAGAATATCCAGTTCGGTCGGGCCAAGCAGGAAACTGGACGACACCGATCGTACGTGGGCAGGCAGCCAGAAACCGTGCACTTCGACGAATTCTTCGCGGATGCGTGGCGCGCCGACCAATATCGAAAGGCTGGCCGCGAACCGCCCCTCGATCCGTACGACGGCGTAACTGCCGACATCCACCCAGGCCTTCCCGGCGATCAGGAACCGGCTCTGGCTCCTGGGTGACAGTCCCAGGACATAGCAACTTCGACCCGCTGCTAGTTCGGTTCCGAGCAGGCGCACCCGATAATTGGCGGAGGTAATCTCGTGGCGGGCATTCTCCGGCGGTAAGCTGGCGCCTGCCTCGGACGCCAGCACTCTATCGATGATATCGCCCAGCCTGTCCGATCCGGAGCGCGTCAACACAGTGTAGCGCTCGCCTTCCACCTGGCGGTAACTCATGAGCACAGCCACCGCCGCCTGTTTGCCGAACCGCTGGTTTAGCAGCGTGTATTGCCGCGAGCCCGAATACTCCTTCAGCATCGCATGACGCCTATTATTCTCGCCCTCGACCCCGGCAAGGATTTGATCGCTGGACGGCGCCACCGGGCCGGCCGTGAGCGCCGGAATCAACCCGGCGATTTGCTTGCCGCCCTGACCGTGAGCCGCCGGGACAGCCGCGAGCAGGCACGCCAGCGCCCAATAGCGGACTTCCGAGGCGAGGCTCGATGGATCGGTCATTTGGCAATCTGCGCGCTAGCCGCGGTAGTCACTTTGGGACCCGGCGCCGCAAGGTCGTGGTTCACCGCTTCCAGGTAATTGAGTTCCTCCTGCAGACGTGCCCAGTCCCCTGCGTTGGTCTTGGTCGCGATAGGCAGGCTGAGGTCCTGGTAGTAGGCGAGAATATCGCTACGCAGGTCTTGCGGCATATCTGCGTAATGGCCTTCCAACTTGTGCAGCAGTTTGGCGTACGCGGTGTCAGCCAGTTTGTATTGGCCCGCCTTGTTAGCCGCTCCCATGTCGAGATTGTCGTTCGCCAGGTTAAGCCGGCCGCTGCCTACGCCGGCAAGCAACTGGCGATAGGCGTCGATCGACGCGTTGAAACTGGCCATGTACAGCTTCTCGATCTCCGGCGTCAGCTTCTTAAACGCCAGCGCCTTAAATGGACCCGATTTGGGCACGATGCGAAAAAGGCCCGCCAGCATTTTCGACCGGACACCCGGCCGTCGATAGGTGGCGCCCCAGTTCTTTTCGTAGCTGGAGCGAGACAAGTTGTAGAGGAATTTCTGGCGGGTGATGCCGGGAGTTTCCTTCTGAATCTCCTGGCCCTTGATTTGCCACGCGACTTTGGTCAGGGCCGGCAGCACCGTCCCTACCGCACGCCGGTACGATCCGATGGCGAGATCGACGTCGAAGAACACCTGTTCGATTCTTATTCCATAGGTATCCTGAAACGCCCGTTGTAGTACGGGTTTTGCGACTTGAAAGCCTATAAAGCTTTTGTACGCATCCGAGGCGTAGCGTTCCTTGGCTGCCTGAAACACGTCGAATCCGAACTCTGTCTTGGTGTGCGAGAAAGGATCGTCGGCATACGTGATCCATTTTCCAAATTTGGTCCGGAGCTGCGGGTAGAGCAGCGGCACCGAGACGTTCACGGCCATGCGATGGCCATTATTGTCTCCCGCGTGATGCGCCATCGCCCCCAGCGCGAATGCATATTCGTCGAGGTTCTGAGAATCTCGAATCAGGTTCAGAATGAAGTCGCCGCTCCGGACGTAGTGCGTCAAATCGCTGTAAAACTTGCTGCCGAACGGATAATAGCCCAAATCCTGAATGATGCTTCCGCCGTAGGCATATCCGTGGGCCTGGATCAACTCATCCGCGGTGGAGGCGGGAAATCGTTTCAGAAGCAAGGGCTTGATCGCACTATCCCAAGTGGAATCGATAATGGCTTCGTGGGTGAGAATGGAGTACGAAGAGGCGGTTTGAGCTGTGCATAGAATCAACAACCCAAGCGTGGCGCAGGTTGGCAGTTTGCGAAGGCGGCGCGAATCTTTGTGTCCAAGCATGTCCCCATCTCACTTCCGGTGGAACAGTTTCCCTTTGATATCCGGCCAGAACTCCGCTCCCAGATTGCTAACCACGCCGAACCCGAGCCCGATGGATCCCACCATGAATCCCTCGCGCGCGGTATCGAGACGGGCCGGATACCACAGATCGCTAAGAAATGCTGCGCCGTAAGAGCTGCCGAAACGCCAGAAGGAGAGTGTCTCGCCGCCTGCATCGGTGTGCGTGAGGATGGTTCCCCGGAACGCGTGTGCCGAACGGCGCCAGAAACCCGTGCTGCGCGATCGATAGTAACGCGGGTCCTCGTGCAGTGTGGAATCCAGAGCGAAAGCCAGCGTGCCGTGTATCCCCGACCAGGCGAGCGTGGAGGCGAAACGCTTGCCATAGGCGCCGCCGCCCTGTCCCCATTCTCTCGGTGAGTTAATCACCTGGAGGAATCCGGCGTATGCCCCGAAGCTCGCGATGGCCCACGGCCCGTAGCTGGCCTCGGCATGGTAATGCAGCTTCGCTTGCCAATCGAGCGGAGCAATCGCTATGACTGGCGTTTGCGCAATCCCGGTAACCGGGACCGGAGCAGTCTCTGTGACCGGAGCCGGAACGATTTCTGTAACCGGGGCCGGCGCAACGTCTGTAATTGAGGTCGGCGCGATCCCTGTAATTGAAGTCTGAGCAATTCCGGCAATGGGAATGGCCATGGAGAGTCCGAATATCAGTACCGCCCCGATTGCGGGGCTCGATCGAGATAGCATTAGTCTCTTCACAAAAACCTCCACTACTCTGTCACACGTAAACATACCGGCTTGCGTTAGCGGGTCAATTTGCGTAGCATCGCCTTGGAGGGCGGCCAATCTTGGCCGCAGCCGCCTTTTTAGGCGGCCAGAGCCGGCTGAAAGCCGGCTGCGGGCAGAAGTGCCCGCCCTCCAATTGCAAACTGACCCACTACCCGCTTGCGTTAGCCTCAGCCCGCGCTGGTTGCGCCCGGAATGCGGCCAACAAGTTTGCGAAAGTGGCCAGGCCGGCGAAACCCATCAAGAGAAAAACCTTAACCGCGAGGGAGAGGGGCGTGAAAACCACCACAATCGCAAGGAATCCGCCGGCCCAGAAGTATTCCTTTAACCGGATCGCCCGCTGTACAAAAACGATGGCGCCCAGACAAATCGCGAAATCCACCAGGGGTTCATAACTCGCGGCGCAACACGCAAACAGCGAGGCAATCAGCAGGACCGGAACGGAAGCCCACTTGACGATTTTCGTAGCCATTCGGAACATCGTTTCTCCTTCGCCACCACACCCAAGGACTACGCAGCCGGAACCCGCCTGGCGCACTTGGTTTCTCTCGGCTGCACTTCACACAAGGCATTCCGGGGTCCACCTCCGCCAAAGCGGCGCAAGCCATATGTGCCTGCGTCCCGGGCCGGCGGAGAATGGGCGATTGGGCCGGGAAACTGACCGCGCAGAGTCATCTGACCACAGGTGGTCACCGCGCCCCGGACGGCTGGCGTTGGTGTTTCGCAATTTGCGCAGCAGCCGTGTTTCGAAGACGCCCCCAAATGCCCAGGGTTGTCCTCCCCGATTGCGCCGGCCGATGGCCCGGAACTGCAACGTGCGCCGGGGGCTGCCATAACCACGCTCAGTCACAGGACTCCGTGCCGGCCGGTTCCTCTTCCGGAGGTCCATACGCCCGAAAAGCGATTCGGTGCGCAACTTGCTTAAGTGTAGGGCGCGGGCCAACCCGCCGGGATCTGTTTCAAGGAAAAGAAAAATGAAGCTATTCAAAGCGGCAACGACGATATGTTGCACGGCGCTGATCGGCGCGGCGCTGGCGCCAAGCGCCAAGGCAGACGATTGGAACCGGAAGACCGTGATCGCTTTTAGCGGTCCCGTGGAGATTCCCGGCGTGCACCTCGCCGGGTGGGGTGTTTTGCCCGCCGGCACGTATGTGTTCAAGATCCTGGATTCGCAGTCAGACCGCCACATCGTCCAGATCTTCAATCAGGATGAAACGACCATCTACGCCACGATCCTGGCTATCCCGAACTATCGCCTCAAAGCGACGGACAAGACCGTGATGACATTCAGAGAAAGACCCGCCGGCGCGCCGGAAGCGTTGCGCGCCTGGTTCTATCCGGGCAGAAATTGGGGCGAAGAATTCGTCTATCCGAAAGCGAAAGCCATGGAACTGGCCAAGACCACCAATACGCCCGTGCTCTTTACGGCGGCCGAGATCCCTGTCGAAGTCACTGAGCCGATCAAGTCGGTGGACGAGCCTGTGGTCGCGGCGATGAAACAGGCGCCCATCATGGCCGTCAAGCCGACCGGAGAAGAGGTGCAACTCGCGGAGGTGGTTACCCTGCCGCCCGTGGAGACTGAAGTGGCGATGGCGCCGGCGCTCCCCGCCACGACCGGCACGCTGCCGCTAATGTTCCTGTTCGGGCTACTGGCTCTGGGTGCGGCCTTCGCCGTCCGTGGTGTCGCACACCGCCTTCAGTAAAGCTCGACCAATAAAGAGGCAAACAGCATGCGACAGAGAGTGATCCCGCTATTGGCGCCGATGGCAAAGCCCCGGCAGAACGGGAACCATTGCTGCGAGACCCAGGCTCGCGGCTTGGCCGTGCTCAATTCGCCGCTGCTGAACAAGGGGACCGCCTTCACGGCGGAAGAACGAAAGGCGCTGGGCCTCACAGGCCTGCTTCCGCCGGATATCAGCACCCTGGGGGATCAGGTCAAATGCGCCTACATTCAGTACGAGCGGTTGGCGGATGCGCTCAGCAAAAACGTCTATCTGACGGCCTTGCACGATCGCAACGAAGTACTGTTCTACCGGCTGTTCTCGGAGCACCTTCGCGAGATGATCCCCATTGTCAACGATCTGACGGTGGGCTTGGCGATGGAGCAATACCACCATGAGTGCCGGCGCCCGCGGGGCGTGTATCTCTCGATCGACCATGCCGAAGCGATCGAGGAGGCCTTTGCCAACCTCGGCGCAGGCCCCGGCGACATCGACCTGATCCTGGCGACGGACGCCGAGCAGGTTTTGGGAATCGGCGATTGGGGCGTAGGCGGCATTGAGGTGTCGATCGGCAAGCTGGCGATTTTCACGGCGGCGGGCGGCATCGACCCGGCGCGCGCCATCCCAGTGATGCTGGATGTCGGCACCAACCGGGAGAGTCTGCTTAACGATCCCATGTACATCGGGAACCGGCACACCCGCATACGCGGGGAGCGCTACGACGCCTTCATCGACGCTTACGTCAGAGCGGCGACCAAGCTGTTTCCCAACGCATTGTTGCAGTGGGAGGACTTTGCGCCGGGCAATGGACGGCGAATCCTGGAGAAGTACCGCGACCGGATCTGCATATTCAACGACGATATGCAGGGCACCGGCGCGATCACACTGGCGGCGGCCATCTCCGCCGTGCGCGTCTGCGGAACGCCGCTGCGCAATCAGCGCGTGGTCATTTTCGGGGCCGGCACTGCAGGTATTGGAGTTGCCGACCAGCTTCGCGACGCCATGGTGCGTGAGGGACTCTCCAAAGAGGATGCAGCCAGACGCTTCTGGTGCGTAGACCGGCCGGGATTACTCACCGCCGATATGGATGGTCAACTGCAAGATTATCAGGCGCCCTACGCGCGGCCGCCCGCGGAAAACCAGGCTTGGAAGCATGGACGGAACGGAAACGGCGTGGACCTGGCCGAGGTGGTGCGGCGGGTGCAACCGACCATGCTGATCGGCGCGTCGACGGTCGCCGGCAGTTTCACGGAAGCGATCGTGCGCGAAATGGCTGCGCATACGGACAGGCCGATCATCTTCGCGCTCTGCCATCCGGCGGCGCGGGCCGCGGCGAACCCGGCCGATCTGCTTGCCTGGACTGACGGGCGCGCGCTGGTGGTCACCGGCAGTTCGTTCGCCCCGGTGACGCTCAAGGGAGTGACGTACGTCATCGGCCAGGCGAACAACGCCATGCTTTACCCCGGGCTGGCGCTCGGCGCGATTGTCTCGCGAGCCAGCCGGATCAGTGAGGGCATGTTCGCGGCGGCGGCCAGTGCCGTGTCCAGTTTGGTGACGGTACGCCAACCGGGCGCGTCGCTGCTCCCGCATATTGACGACCTGCGCAGCGTGTCGGTGACGGTGGCGGTGGCCGTCGCGGAGGCCGCGGAAGCGGAGGGCCTGGCCCGCGTCAAACTCGGCGACATCGTTCAGCAAGTGCAGGACGCCATGTGGCAGCCGGAGTATCGCCGCATCCAGGCATCCTGAGGCGGGTGGGGCAGACCATCGCACTTCGTGGTCTGCCGCCTTCGGGGAGCGCTGGCAGACGACACAAAACGATCGTCTGCCCACCGAAACATCATTAAGTGAACGGCAATGGCGCTAATCTGGCAGAGTGCCGATCCCGATTCTTGTGACACCGATCCTCAAACCCATGCGCATTCAAGTGCTCGCTTCGATCACCCTACTGGTTTCCATTTTCGTCGCGATGCCCAGCCTGTACGGCTCACCCGCGGACGTCGAGAGCCGCATCGACGCGCTGCTGGCACGCATGACGCTGCAGGAGAAACTCGGCCAACTTTCGCAGTCGACGGCCGGCTATACCCGATCCGACGCGCAAATCCGCAACGATGTTCGCGCGGGCCGCTGGGGCTCCATCATGAATCTCCGCGATGCCCAACAGCGCGCTGCACTGCAACGCGTCGCGCTCCACGAAAGCCGGTTGGGCATTCCGCTGATTTTCGGCCGCGACGTCATCCATGGCTATCGCACCGTCTTCCCCATCCCGCTGGGACAGTCCGCGAGTTGGGACCCTGAACTGGTCCGCAAGGCCGCGCATATCGCTGCCCGCGAAACCGCTGCCGAGGGGATTCACTGGACCTTCGCGCCCATGCTCGACATCGCCCGCGATCCCCGCTGGGGCCGTATCGCCGAGAGCCTTGGCGAAGATCCGGTGCTGGCCAGCGCTCTGGGAGCCGCCATGGTGCGCGGTCTTCAGGGCGATTCGCTGGACGCGCCGGACGCGGTGGCCGCCTGCGCCAAGCACTACGCCGGGTACGGAGCCGCCGAGGGCGGGCGCGACTACAACACCACCTGGATTCCCGAGACGCTGTTGCGCGATGTCTATCTGCCGTCCTTCGCCGCCGCGGAAAAAGCCGGCGCCGCAACCTTTATGAGCGCGTTCAACGACCTGAACGGCGTGCCCGCCTCCGGCAACGTCTTCCTGCTGCGCCAGGTCCTGCGGAAGGAGTGGGGTTTTGACGGCTTCGTGGTGAGCGACTGGAATGCCGTCGAAGAGATGATCAAGCACGGCTATGCCGCCGATTCCACCGACGCCGCCGTGAAGTCTCTCCGCGCCGGTGTCGACATGGAGATGGTCAGCACCGACTACTACGACGATCTGCCCGCGCTCATCGCGGCCGGGAAGTTCGACGTCAAACTGGTCGACGAGTCCGTGCGCAATATCCTGCGCGTCAAGTTCCGTCTGGGCCTGTTTGAGAGACCCATCCCGGCTCCGCCGCCCGCTTCCGCCATGCTGGCTCCGGACGCCCTCGCTATCGCGCAGCGACTCGCCACCGAGAGCGCGGTGCTACTCAGAAATGAAGGCAGCCTGTTGCCGCTTTCCAAGTCCATCGCGAAGGTAGCGGTGATCGGGCCTCTGGCCGACAGCCGGGTGGACCAGATGGGCTGCTGGGTTGCCGACGGCCAGCCCGGCGACGTGCGCACACCGCTGGCGGCCATTCGCGAAATGCTGGGACCGGACCGAGTCGCGTACGCGCCCGCCCTGAAGAACAGCCGCGATAACAGCCAGGCGGGTTTTGCCCCCGCGCTGGAAGCGGCCCGAAACGCCGATGCGGTCCTGCTCTTCATCGGGGAGGAGCAGTCCCTCTCGGGAGAAGCCCGGTCGCGCGCATCGCTCGATCTGCCAGGCGCGCAGGACCAGTTGGTGGACGAGATCGCCAAAGCCGGCAAGCCCGTCGTGCTGATTGTGCTGGCTGGACGCCCGCTCACATTCTCGAAGGCCGCGGCCCACGCCGAAGCGGTGTTGTATGCCTGGCACCCCGGCACTATGGGCGGACCGGCCATCGCCAATCTCCTCTTCGGCGATGCCGTGCCTTCCGGGAAGTTGACCGTCAGCTTCCCGCGCACCGCCGGCCAGATACCCATTTACTACAACCACATGAACACCGGCCGGCCTCCGCGCGGCGGTTCCGGGCGCATCAGCGAGAGGGTGGCGCCCGAAGGCGATACATCGCGCTACATCGATCTCGACAACGGTCCGGAGTACCCCTTCGGTTATGGCCTCTCTTACACGACCTTCCAATATTCGAACCTGAAGTTATCGTCCGCCTCCATGGCGAAAGGCGGCGCACTTACAGTCAGTGCGGATGTTACAAACTCAGGCAAGCTGGAAGGGGGCGAGATCGTCCAGCTCTATACCCGTCAGCTCGCCGCCAGCCTGACCCGGCCGGTGCGAGAACTGAAGGACTTTCAGCGAGTCACACTTAAGCCGGGCGAAACGAAGACAGTGCAGTTCACGCTGTCCACCGCCTCTCTCGCGTTTCACAACGAACGCGGCGAACTGGTGAATGAGCCGGGCATGTTCCAGGTTTGGATTGCACCGGATTCCGCCCGCGGCCTGCGCGGTGAATTCAAGGCCATCGACTAAGTTCTCACTCCCACCGCAGTGCGCGCATGGGGTCGACACGCGTCGCTCGTAGCGCCGGGACGTATCCGGCCAGAAGCGCCACGAACGCAATCCCCAGAGTAGCCGCGGCGATAGTCGGCGTGTCATTGGGCTGGATTCCATAAAGTTGCGACCTCACCATCCGCGTCAAGGCCCAGGCGGCGGGCAAGCCGATGCCAATGCCGATTCCCGTGAGAATGAATACGTCCCTCATCACCAGCTTCACCACGTCGCGGCCGGAAGCCCCCAGCGCCATCCTGACCCCGATTTCGCGTGTGCGCTGCGCGACGATGTACGCCATCACTCCGTAAAGCCCGATCGCGGCAAGCAAGGTCGCCAAAGCGCCGAATCCGGCGGACAATGTCGCAACCAGGCGTTCGGTGATTAGCGATTCTTCCAGTTGGGTCTCGATGGTTTTCATCTCGAAGACCGGGAGATTCGGATCGAGGCCGTTCACCACCCGGCGGATGCCCGAAAAAGCTTGCTCGGGACGGCGGGCGGTCCGGACATAGGCGTACATGCCTAACACAAACTCCATCTGGTGATACGGACGATAGACCTCCAACGGCACCTCCTCGCGCATGCTCTCATACTTACTGTCGCGGACCACTCCAACGATCTCGATGTCCAGCTTGGTCCCCGGATCGCCGCCCATGCCGATGTGTCGCCCAATGGCCAGACCGTTCCGGAAGAAGCGCCGCGCGAATTTCTCATTGACCATGCAAACTTTAGGCGCGCCGCGGCCGTCCGTCATGCGGAAGTCCCGGCCCAGAAGGATCGGAAGGTTCATGGTCTTGAAGTAATCGGGCGAAATGAACTGCATGTGCGGATCGGGAGCCTCCGTAGCCTTGTGCTGGAATCCCTCCACGGCCATGCTGCTGTCCCATTCATCGCCCGTGAGGACCGGTATGACGGCCAGGCTGGATGACTCCACTCCAGGCAGCGCATCCAGGCTTTCGCGCAGCCGGCGGTAGAAATCCAGGCTGCGTTCCGGCCGGTAACCATTCATGGGCGGGTCCACGGCGAAGCCGATCAGATTGGCCGTACGGAATCCGGGATCGAGCCCCTTGAGGTTACTCAGGCTGCGGATGAACAAGCCCGCTCCTATCAGCAGCAAAAGGGATAGCGCCACCTGCGCGGCCACCAAAGTCTTTCGCAGCCCAACCGCGGTGCCGCCCGCGATAGAGCCGACCTGATCCTTCAAAGTCCCGGCAAGGTTGGGCCGGGTGGATTGCAGGGCTGGCGCCAGACCAAACACGATTCCAGTGAGCAGCGATATGCCAAGGTTGAAAGCCAGGATCCGCCAGTCTGGCGCCGTCGAGATGGTCAGGGGCGAGTCTCCCGCGGGCAGGAAATTCAACAGAGCGCGATCCATCCACACGGCCAGAGCCAGCCCCACGGCGCCACCGGCGAGCGCCAGCGTCAGACTTTCCACCAGCAACTGGGAGACGATCCGCGACCGGCTGGCGCCCAAGGCGAGCCGGACTGCGACTTCCTTCTGGCGCGCCGTGGCGCGGGCGACCTGGAGATTGGCGACGTTAGCGCAGGCAATCAGGAGCACCAGCCCGACCAGCGCAGTCAGCACCAGCAGCGGACTGGCGAATTCGCGGCGCAGCTCGGAATCGCCTTTCGAGGCCGGAAGAAGCTCCATCCACATGCTGAGGAATGCCTTTTTGGTTTCCGGGGCGGCAGTGGCGAAATCTTTCTCGCGCACCTCCATCTCGAGCATCTGATGGAAGAACGGTTGCAGAGCGGCTTTCGCTTGCGTCATGGTCACGCCCGGCTTCATTCTTCCGAATACGTTCACCCAGCGGCCCCTGCGGTTCTTTAGACTGTAAAACTCGGCAAACTGCGGACTCAACTGCGCTTCCATCATGACGGGGACGCGAATCTGCGGTGACGATCCAGGATCGGTGCCGTCGAAACCGGCCCGGCTGACGCCAACGATGGTGAGCGGGTATCCGTCAACCAGCAGCTTCTTGCCGATGACATCCTGGCTGCCGCCGAAGCGGTTCAGCCAGTAACGGTAGCTGATGACCGCAACGGGATGGCCGCCGGGGACCCTGTCATCGTCAGGCGTAAACACGCGTCCCAAGGCCGCCCCGACGCCCAGAACGGGAAAGTAGGTCCCGGACACCAGTTCGCCATCGACGCGCTCGGTTCTTCCTTCCGAGCTGACGCTGAAGGAAGTTCCCCACCGGCAGAACATTCCACTGAAGGCCTGGTTGTGGTCGCGAAAGTCCTCGTACATCGGGTAGGAGAGCTTGTGAGGGCCGTTGTTGCTGCCGTAATGTGGACCGCGCCCCCACAACATGACAAGTTGTTGCGGGTTCTTGACCGGTAGCAGGCGAAGGAGGATCTGGTCAACCAACGTGAAAATCGCGGTGTTGGCGCCGATGCCCAAGGCCAGCGAGAGCACCGCCACCCCCAGGAAGACCGGTGACTTCTTAAATGAACGTACGGCGAAACGCAGGTCGTGCCCAAGATTACCCATAAAATACTAATACTGCCCAATTGTTAAAACGTTACGTCACTTTGGTGGGGCAGACCATCGCCTTTAGTGGTCTGCCTCCTCTGCGGAGCGCTGGCAGACGACATAAACCGATCGTCTGCCCCACCAAGTGTTCTCACTCCCGGGTGATCTGGCGGAAGACCCGGAGCAGATTGCCGCCCAGAAACTTGCGAATGCGCTCATCGGAATACCCTCGACGCAACATGGCATCCGTAATCATGGGGAGATCGCGGACATCGCGCATCCCGCGCGGCAGCGGCGGCCCGCCATCGAAATCGCTGCCGAGCGCGACGTGGTCGTCGCCGACCAGCACTATGGCGCGATCGATCACGTTGACCCACTCGTCCACGGTCATGCGGATTGCATCGGGGATGTCGGCCGGGACCATGGGGAACTGCGGCGCAACGATCCGGTCGAGATCGGCGATGCTCATTTGCGTGCCGCGCGCCACAATGCTCGCCGTGTCCCAAAACGGTTTGCCGGCGTGCGCGGTGCGCCACTCAAAGGCTCTCCGGTTGTGGAACTCGTTGCCAAGCTGGAACCCGATCACGCCTCCTTTGGCCGCAAGCTTCTTCAACAGCCAATCCGGCATGTTCCGGGGAATGTCGTTCACCGCGCGCAGGCCGTGGTGAGTTGCAATCACCGGGTCGCTGCTGGCATCGATCGCCTGTGAGATCGCGTCGTCGGAAGCATGCGACACATCGATCACCATGCCGAGGCGATTCATCTCGTGAACGAAGGCGATACCCCGTTCGTTCAGCCCGTGCCACCTGGCGGGCGAGCAGCAGGAATCCGCATAGTTGCTGGTCCAGTTGTGCGCCGAGAGTTGCACCGACCGAAGCCCGATCCGGTACATCTGGCGCAGAACGCCCAGGTCGCCATCCAGGTCGAAGCTGCCCTCGATATCGAGCACGGCTGCGATCCTGCCGCTCTTGCGAATCCGTTCAATGTCGTTCGCCGTGCGCGCAATGGCGATGGATGCGCTGTTGCGGCCGATCTGCTCGAACGCGCAATCCAGCATGCGCAGCGCCTGTTTGGTCTCGAGACGCGCCGGATAGTAGTCTTCGGTGACGAAGATGGAGAAGAAGAGTGCGCCCAGCCCACCCTCCTTCGCGCGCGGCAGATCGAACTGGCCGTCGGTCTTGCGGCTGCCGATATCGCCGCCGTGATAGAACTCGCGGTCGATCGCATGGACGTGGCCGTCGAATACCAGCGAACTCGCGTGCAGCGCGCGCGCCCGATCCGCCGTCTGCCCTTGCAACCCGAACGCCGCGGCCAACAGATACGCCGCCAGCTTATAATCGTGGGTACCTGGCTTTCGTCCCATGAGCAACTCCTATCGCCCCAAACTGGCCGCCGTCGTAACCACTTATTTCAAGTACTCGCATGCGCAGCACATCGTGGACCGCTTCCTTGATGGCTACGGCTGGAACGGCGCTCACCATTATCCTCCCATGGACTTGGTATCGCTTTACGTCGATCAGGTTGGGGAGAACGATCTCAGCCGTGAGCGTGCGCGGCGGCACCCTGCCATGAAGATCTGCCCCTCGATTGCTGAAGCCCTGACGCTGGGCGGCTCGAAGCTTGCAGTGGACGGCGTGGTGCTCGTCGCCGAGCACGGCAATTACCCGCGTAACGAAAAGGGACAGACGCGTTATCCGCGCCACGAATTCTTCGAGGAGATCGTGAAGGTCTTCCGCGCGTCCGGCCGCTCCGTCCCCATCTTCAACGATAAGCACCTGTCGTGGAACTGGGAGTGGGCCCGCCAGATGTTCGACACGTCCCGTGAGCTGCGCTTCGCCCTCATGGCGGGATCGAGCCTGCCGGTCACCTGGCGGATACCGTCCGTCGAGATGCCGCTGGGAGCGCGCGTCGGCGAAGCCCTCTGCGTCGGCTATGGCGGCGTGGACAGCTACGATTTTCATGGCCTGGAGACCATCCAGTGCATGGTCGAGCGGCGGCGCGGCGGCGAGAGCGGCGTCCAGTGGGTACAGGCCTATCGCGGTGACAGCTTCTGGGACGCGTTGCGCCAACGCGTCTGGTCCCCGACCCTGATGGTGGCGGCGCTGACCCGAAGCCACACGCTCACACCCGCCCGCCAGGGCTTCACCGACGTCTTCCCCACCGATGACGACATGCGCCGGCTGGCGCCGGACCCGGTCGCCTACCACTACGAGCACGCCGATGGCCTGAAGTGTACGCTGCTGCTGATGAGCGGCCTGGTCCGCGACTTCAACTTTGCGGCGTACGTGAACGGCTCGCGCGAACCGTGGTCCACGCAGATGTATTTACCCATGCCGGATGGCCGCACCACGCTCGCAAACTTCTTCAGCCCGCTGGTTAACAATATGGAGAAGCTGTTTCTCACGGGCCGCTCGCCGTATCCCGTGGAACGTACGCTACTCACCACGGGGCTGACGGCCGCCGGCATCGAGAGCTTGTATCGCGGGCAGCAGCGGTTCGAGACGCCGCACCTCGCGATCCACTATCAGCCCGCGAAGGAATCCACGTTCTGGAGAACCTGACCATGCTCACCCGGCGCGCTTTTCTCGAGACTTCTCTGCAAGCCAGCGCGGCTCTGGCGGCCTCTCCCGCCGCCCCGCCGAAACGCATCGCGATCCTCGCAACCACCTACCGGCTTCAGTCGCACGCACAGCAGATGGGCGACCGGTTCCTGGTCGGCTATCCGTATGGTGGCGCGTGGCGGAGGCCTAACGCGCGCGTAGTTTCGCTGTACGTCGATCAGACGCAGGAAGGCGATCTGAGCACGGCCCGCGCGCGCGAATTCGGCTTTCAGGTATACCCCACGATTTCCGAGGCGCTTCGTTGTGGCGGCAAGCAACTCGCAGTCGATGCGGTGCTGCTGATCGCCGAGCGCGGTCGCTCGGAGTTCTTCGAGCAGTGTGTCAAGGTCTTCGACCAGGACCGCCGCGCCATTCCAGTGTTCCACGATGAACGACTTTCGGACAGCTTTGAAAAGGCCAAAGCGATGGTCGATGCTTCGCGCCGTCTGCATTTCCCGATGCTGGCCGGTTCGTCGATTCCCGTGACGTGGCGCTTGCCATCGATCGAGCTGCCGCTGGATTGCGCGATCGAAGAGGCCCTGATGGTGGGTGAGGGCGGCTCCGACGCGACGGATTTTGATGCCATCGAGGGCCTCCAGTGCATGGTGGAACGCCGCCGCGGCGGCGAAAGTGGCGTCCGGGCCGTGCAGTTGATCCAAGGCGATGCCGTCTGGAAGGCGGGAGCAGCGGGCCGCTATTCCAGAGACCTGCTCACTGCCGCGCTGTCCCGTAGCGACACTCCGCTGGGACTAACGGTTACCGACGGCCGGACGCAAGACCTGGTCGCCTCGAACGAGTTGCCGAACCTTGTTAAATCGCCCGCCGCCTACTGCATCGAGTACCGCGACGGGCTGAAGGCCACCATGCTGATGCTCGATGGCGCCATCAAGGATTTTAATTTCGCTGCCCGGTTGAAAGGCTCGCGAGAGATCTGGTCCACCCAGTTCCTTCTGACTCCCGATCCAAACGTCACCTACTCGGCCTGCCTGATCGACAAGGTGGAGCAGATGTTCGAGACGGGTGCAGCTCCCTATCCGGTGGAGCGGACGCTTCTCACTGGCGGCATTCTGGAAAGCTGCCTCACGTCAAAGCTCCAGAACAACGCGCGGCTGGAAACGCCTCATCTTCAAGTGGTCTACCGGGCACCCCACGCATCGCAATTCGCACGTTAAATTGGGAACATGTCGAAGATTCTTGTGATCACGGGTGACGGCGGCGAATCGTACGAGGCGCTTTATGCGGTGCACCGGTTTCAGGAGGAGGGATGGGAACCGGTTGTCGCGGCTCCGTCGCGCCGGCGGCTGCATCTGGTTATGCACGACTTCGAGCCCGGTTGGGACACGTATATCGAACGGCCCGGCTATGGACTGGAAGCCGACCTCGCCTTCGATCAGGTGGACGTCGAGGAATACGCCGCCGTGCTCATATTGGGTGGCAGAGCGCCCGAGTACCTGCGGAACAATGCCAGGGTCCTGGATATCGTGACGGCGTTTGACCGGCAGGGAAAGTGGATTTTCGCAATCTGCCACGGCATCCAGGTGCTGGCGGCCGCGGGGTTGACGGCGGGTAAACGTGTGACCTGCTATGAACACGTGCGTCTGGAAGCAGAGCAGGCCGGCGCAACGTATGTAAGCGATCAAACCGTGTGCGACGGGCGCATCGTGACTGCCCAGACGTGGCAGTCGCATCCCTCCTTCTATCGGGAGATCTTCGCGCAGCTTGCGGGCCGGAGCGATGCCGCTCGATCCTGAGGTCGCGGCCCACCTGGAGCGGCAGAAACATCAGCCGCCGCGCTCCTCTTTCGACGTGGCCGGCACGCGCCAGATGATGCGGCAGGCCGCCGCACTGTCGGGAACGGCGCCGCCCCTCGCCCGGATCGAGGACGTGGTCCTGCCGGGGTCGCTGCGAACACGGCAGTATTGGCCGGTTCTCAGAACCGGGCTGCCGGTGGTAGTCTACTTTCACGGCGGCCGATTTTTCAGTGGCGATCTGGAAAGCCACGATACGGTGTGCCGGATGCTCGCCCTTTCGGCCGGCTGCCGCGTGCTGGCCGTGGACTACCGGCTTGCGCCGGAGCACCGTTTCCCTGCCGCCGCGGAGGATACGCGCAGAGCCGTGGAATGGGCGATGCGGGAGGGCGTACCGGTGGGCGTCGCGGGCGACAGCGCGGGCGCCAACCTCGCGGCAGGAGTGGCGCTGGAGCACCGGGGATCGGCGCTCGGAGGCCAGTTACTGATCTATCCGATGCTCGATCCCATGTGCAGTTTGGCTTCGTTTGTCGAATTCGGCGAAGGTTATGGGCCGGGGGCCGCGGACATGAAGCGTGGCTGGTCCGAATACCTCCCGGAGGGAACCGGATTGCGCGACCCGCTGGCATCCCCGCTTGCAGCGGAAGACGTCCGCGGAGTTGCACCAGCCTTCGTCCTGACAGCCGAATACGACACGCTTCGCGATGAAGGCGAAGCCTATGCGCGGAAGTTGGTTCAATCGGGCAACATGGTTCAGGTGCGGCGGTATCTTGGGACGATCCACGGGTTCTTCATGATGCAAGGCATCCTGCAAGTTGCCCGCCAAGCTTTGAACGACGCCGCCGCGTTCCTCCGGGCATTACTCTCTTAACATCGTTAGGTAGACGGCGGCGGGAACCACGAGCAGGATGGCCGCCATTCCCAGCAGCACCGCGCCGTGTTCGGAAACGAACGCGACGGCGAAGGGGAGCAGCGCCTGAAACCTCAAGCCGGCCAAGCTCGACGCGGTTTGCCGCAGAGCCGACTGGAACCAGGCCGAGGTGGCTCCGAAGCAGGCGCCGAGCAGGCTCATGGCGCAGGCGAAAGCGATCACCTGGGCTGCGGTGATCGGACGGCCGGCGGCTTGGGCGGCTTCGCGGCGCGCGCGCATCTGGGCCAGCCACCACACACGGCCGGAATCGGGGACCACGGCGCGCGCGCGCAGTTCTTCCCGGGCGTCGTCAATGGCGCCGGCGATCGCCAGTACATCGGCGCAGATGGCGCAGGCCGCGACATGCTCGCGCAGGCTGGCATCCACCCGGTCGGGCCAGCGGTTCTGGAGAACGGCTGCCAGAACCTCGGACTCCAATTCGCAATCGATGGGCTTCATGGTTTGCCTCCGCGGGGCGCGCGGCCCAGCAATTCGGCCAGCTTCCGCCGCGCGCGAAACAACAAGGGCTTCAAGCTGGTAGGACGCAGGCCGAGGACATCCGCGATCTCGCGGTGCGAAGCGCCTTCGGCATACGCCAGCCATAACATCGCGCGCTCGCGCGGCTTAAGGCGCGACATGGCGCGGTTGAAATCGGCCATACGCTCCGTAGCGCCGGCTCCCTGGCGGGAGGGGACGCGCTCGATATCGTCGCCGACTGGGACGGACGCCGCACGAGCCATGCTTCTGCGGCGAACATCCCGCGCCAGATTGGTGGCGATGCGATACAGAGAATTGCGGCGGTGGGTCTCGTTGTCGTAGGTGGCGGCGGCGCGCAAGAAGCGGTAGAACGTTTCCTGCAGCAGATCCTCGACGAGTTGACGGTCGCCTGTCAGACGAGCGAGGTACGCCCACAATCCGCGCGCAGTCCGGTCGTAGAAGGCGCGGAATGTGTCCTCATCCATCATGAAGCCCGCAGCGGCGTCATCGAGAGCGCTGTCGCACTGGATATCGGTAAAGGCCGTTTCACGAAACATAGGACCGCGCGATTCTGCCGCAATAGCCGGCTACCGGACGCCTGGCAGTGCGGCGCGAGGCGCCGACGATGCCGGTTCGATCAAACCCATTCGCTGGGAGATCGCAAATGAGATTATCGCCGAGATCACGAAGCCCACGCCGAGCGCGATGCCGATAACGCCCAGAGCATGCAGCGACTGGGAGGCGGCCTGAGAGGCGGCATCGGCGGCTCGTCCGCCCACGATGTGCAGGCCGATCCCGCCGGCGATCAGCACCACGCCACCCTGCACGGACCACAGAATGCGGCCGAGCGGCGCGCCCACGCTGCGCGGAGCGGCGTCCAGGGCAATGGGCGAAGATTCCAGGAACTTGGCTCCGGCGGGCGATTGGATGTAGGCGAGCAGATCCTCGTTGGCGGTAAAGCGATCGAGGAGCTTGGTATGGGCGTCGGTCTGTACCTTGGCGAGCCGGCTCCACCTTCTGTAATCGACCAGCGTGCGGATAAGCCAGACGAGCAGGCCAACGGCCATGCCGAAGCCGGCGAAAATGCCGAGACCATTCAGCACGTCCCGCCACATATCCAGGATTTGTGAGGCGGCGTCCTGACGAGAGCGGGGGAGAGCTACTTCGCCAACGTAGAATGACGGATTGCGCGCGATTTCGGGGTGATCGTTCAGAAAGCCTACGAGGGCCGGGTATGGCGCCAGATAGGACTGATTGCCCAAGAGGCTCGGGTCGAGCGCCAGTACGCCGCGCAATGAGGGCGGATAGTGTTCCAGGAGGGCGGACAGGGCGTCTTTGGTCCGTTGAGCGTCGGGCTGCTCGACGGTCAGAATGGACGGAGACCCGGCGCTTGTCTGCGTGCTTTTGGGTGTCTGCCCCCAGACCGGTGACGGCGCCAGGGCGGCGGCACACAGCGCCAGTATGGCTACTCTACGGACGGGGCGGGTTCGGGTTGGTGTGATCATGGCATTCCTCTCTGCCCTATAGTTACGCGGAGAGAGCGAGCAGGTTAACATCTCCGGAACAAACCCTTGCCCGCCGCCGTATCCTAGATTTTGGGAATCACAGGCTAAAGCCTGTGCCACCTGTTTTTTGTAACTTAAGAGGTTCTGGTGGCACAGGCTTTAGCCTGTGAGAACAGGAGGCGTAGAATGTTCTGCGATCGTTGCGGCACCAAGCTTTCCGATCCTGCGAAATTCTGTCCAATCTGTGGCAAAGCGGCGGGTGTCACGCCGTTGATGCCCATCGACAGCCGGATCGCCGGGCATGTCCGGCTGGTAGGCATTCTCTGGCTGGCGCTATCGGCGTTCCACTTGATTCCGGGCCTGATTTTACTGTCCCTCTTCGGGCACGGTATGTGGTTCCAGCCGTTGGCAGTGCCCGGCTTCGTGCACGGGATCTTGACCGTAGTCGGCTGGATGTTGCTGGCCGGCAGTATCCTCGGATTGGTTACCGGCTGGGGCCTGCTTCAGCGGGAGCCTTGGGCACGCGGCCTGGCCATCGTGATGGCGTGCTTGAATCTGGTCCATATGCCCTTCGGCACGATTCTCGGGATTTACACGTTATGGGTGCTGCTGCCCGCCGCCTCGGAACAGGAGTACCGCAGCGTGGCCCGGGCGGCGTAGTCTGAAAGCTGCGGATTTCAGCCTGCTTGAACGCGGGGTCGCATTCGTGCGTCAGTTCAGATAGGCACACGAATGAAGATTATTCTGCTCGCCGGACTTGCCGTCTGCGCCGCCGTTGCGCAGACCTTGACGGAACCACCACCCCTATTGCGTACTCATCAACATCCGGGAGCCGCTTCGGTTCGCGCGTATGCGGACGCCCACGCTTCTGTGGAGGTTGTGGGTATGGCTGCCATGACGGGCCGCCCCGAAACATGGTTGATCGAAGTGCACGACTCGTTTGCCAGCATCGAGGATGTGGACAAGGCACTTCGCCCGCTGGCCCCGTTCGGCGCGATGGTTGAAGGGGAGCAGCCTTCCGGCGACATTCTGGCGGGTTCCAGAAGCCTGATCGCAGTCTACCGGCCGGGCTACAGCTACCGCCCCGAACAAGCCGTGCGGGCACTGCGAAAGGCGCGCTATTGCCAGGTGTCGGTCTATCGGCTGCATCCCGGCAGCGAGGCGGAATTTGCCGAACTGGTCAAATCGCGCCGGATCGTGTTCGACAGCATCAACCTCGACAAGCCCGACATCGCCTACTATGTGCTCTCTGGGGCGCTGTCCGGAACATACGTGTTCCTCGCCCCTCTCGACTCCCTCAAAACGTTCGACGATGGGCTGGCGAAGGTCCCGGTCTATGCGGAAAACGTCGCGGCGGATGCCGCCAAATCCGGCGAGATCGCGCGCGAGTACTTGCTGTTCCGGGTCGAGCCGGACACGAGTTGGGTATCGGACGACTTCGCGTCTGCCGATCCGGAGTTCTGGCGCGGCAAGGCCAAAACGCCGTAAAGTCGACGGCATGTGGAATCTCCACTTTTGTGTCGCGCACGCGTACTGAAGGTCTCTTCTTAGCCGATAAGGCAGACATGGTTCCAGTCATGCCGCGCTGCCTCTCCGCCGCGGAAAAGGAGAGACCCGGATCATGATTCTTTCGCGGACCGTTGGCGTTGCGCTCTGGGTTTACGCGAGCGTGTTTAGCCAGACTCCGCTTCAGGGCTGCCGGCCGGCGTGACCGCCTCTTTCAGTGCATCGGGCAACGCCGGTTTGTTCCTGGGAACATTCACAGCCGGCAGTTCCGCCGCTGCGGGCGCCACGCAGGTAACGGTGAAGGCCACATCGGGCAGCACCAGCCACAGCGCGGTTCTGAATCTGACAATCGTGGCGTCCAGTGCCGCAACCGCCTCCGTGAATCTTGCGCCGTAGTACCATTTGTCCGGCAGCGGTCTGGACGCGGGAGGCTATTCGGGCGCTTGCTGGTGACGAAATTCCACCTCAAGTTATTGAAATTGGAGAACTTCCAAGAAGCCGGCTGAAAGCCGTCCCCAGAGGGGACCCCAGGGCAAGATTGCCCGCCCTCCAATGTCAGGCTAGACTATGGATGTCCGCCAGGAGGCGGTCCCATGAAAGTCATTGCGGATCTCTGCGTGGTTCCCATCGGCATCGGGACTTCCGTATCCAAAGAAGTCGCCGCCTGCGAGCGCGTGCTCGCCGAAGCCGGCCTCAAAACCAAACTGCACGCCTACGGCACCAATATCGAAGGCGAGTGGGACGACGTGTTCGCCGCCATCAAACGCTGCCACGAAGTGGTCCACGCCATGGGCGCGCCGCGCATCACTTCCACCCTGCGCTTCGGCACCCGCACCGACCGCGAACAAAACATTGAGGATAAAATCCGCAGCGTGGAAGACAAATTGCGTTGAATTTCGCGGCAGCACCACTTTTTCGTTGGTGAAAGATGGATAACGACAAAAACCTCTGATACTATATAATCGTCATCCGAAAGGCAGGGTAAGCGATGGAACTGGTTCCCACCCAAGATGAGGTGCTCGCGCTCCTGCGCGAGACCGGAGCCCTGCAAAACGGGCACTTCGAGTGTCTCAACGGCCTGCATACCGACATCAACCTGGAAACGGCGCTGGCCATGCGTTATCACCGCAGCGCCAAAACCCTCAGCGTCGGGCTGAGCCGCAAACTGCGCGCCAACTCCGAACTGCGCGCCCTCATCCCCGAACTGTCCATCGTTTCGGCCACTCCGGCGGGCCTGCCGGTGGCCTACGGACTCTGCGAAGCGTTGCGCGCCGGCCAAGTCTATTGGGCCGAGAAAGACGGCCGCGACGTGCCTATGCGCTTCCGCCAGTTTCTGGAGCCCGTGGCGGGCGAAAAGGTCGTTCTGGTGGACGATCTGCTGCGTTCGGGCATGCTGCTCACCGAAGCCCGCCAGTTGCTGGAAGCCCGCGGCGCACAGGTGATGGCCTTGGCCGTCCTGGTCTATCAGCCGACGCCGCAAACCCGCGGCTTCGGATCGTTGCCGCTTTACTATCTAGCCAAACTGGACGCCACTTATTATGCCGATGCCGGCTCCTGCGAGTTTTGCCGCCGCCATGTGCCACTTCACCAGGTGGGCATGGCCCGGCATGTTCAGGAACACGAGGAGCTTGTTACCGCAAGCCCCCTCTAAGAAAAAGGAGAAAGCATGAGTACAGCCGTAATGACCAAAGAGGTCCGAATCCATTTGAGATCGCCCAAGAGCAATTCGACATCGCGGCCGATCATCTGAAACTGGATGCGGGACTGCGAGCCATCCTGAAACAACCCAAGAGGCAATTGATTGTTTCCATCCCCGTGCGCATGGACGACGGGCGAATTCAGGTGTTCGAAGGCTACCGCGTGCAGTACAACCTGTCGCGGGGCCCCGGCAAGGGCGGCATCCGGTATCACCCGAACGTCACCCTGGATGAGGTCAAGGCCCTGTCGGCCTGGATGACTTGGAAGTGCGCCACCGTCAACATTCCTTATGGCGGCGCAAAGGGAGGCGTGCGCGTCGATCCCAAGCAGCTTTCGCTCAATGAGCTGGAGCGCCTCACCCGGCGCTATGCCACCGAGATTTCGCCTATTATCGGAACTGATCGCGACATTCCCGCGCCGGACGTCTACACCAACTCCCAGACCATGGCATGGTTCATGGACACCATCAGCATGCTGCATGGCCATACCGAACTGGGCGTGGTCACCGGCAAGCCGCTCAGCCTGGGCGGATCGAAGGGCCGCAACGAGGCCACCGCCCGCGGCTGCCAGTTCACCACCCGTGCAGCCTGCGAACTGAAGGGCATCTCGCTCCCCAACGCCACTGTCGTGGTGCAGGGCTTCGGCAATGCCGGCAGCATCTCCGCCAAGCTGTTGCACGAGGATGGCGCGCGCATCGTGGCCATCAGCGACTCCAAGGGCGGCATCTACAACGGCGCGGGCCTCGACCCCGTGGCGGTCATGAAGTATAAGGACGAGGCCGGCACCGTGGTCGGCTTCCCCGGCTGCGATTTCATCTCCAATAAGGACCTGCTGGAGTTGAAGTGCGACGTGCTGGTGCCTGCGGCGCTCGAGAATACCATCACCATGGAAAACGTGGACCGCATCAAGGCCAAGATCGTGGCCGAAGCGGCCAACGGCCCCACCACGCCCGGCGCCGACAAAGAGCTGTTCGCGCGCGGCGTGCTGGTGATCCCCGACATCCTGTGCAATGCCGGCGGCGTCACGGTATCGTATTTCGAGTGGGTGCAAGACCTGTACGGCTTCTTCTGGACCGAGATCGAGGTGAACCAATACCTGGAGCGGACCATGAATGCGGCCTTCAAGGAAGTCCACGGCACCGCCGAAAGCTATCGCACCGACATGCGGACCGGGGCGTATATCCTGGCCGTCTCGCGCGTAGCCGAAGCCACGCGCGTGCGCGGCATCTTCCCGTAGGGCGAACGGCATAGGCGTGGGGCAGACCATCGTCTTTCGTGGTCTGCCCCGCCCGTTGCGTTAACTGGGCTGCAACCAGGCTGCACTGTGGCCGGCGCCGTTGCGACCGGCTGCCTCAGGGTAGTGCAGTTTTCAAGGCGACGGACCGCACCAGAATTCCGGAGCCGCGACTCGCCGAGGTTAACCCGCGGGATATCGTTGCCACTGCGCCGAAGGGAGTTTTTCACGCGGCCGCGTATTCCCGCTTAGTGAGGTCGATCTGGCAATTGACTCGAAGTTCCGAGCGGCCTCGGAGTTCGAGATCGAGAATCCGTCGTCCAAGTGGATGATGGTCTGGAACCACAATCCGCTGATGAAATGGTTCAGAGGTTTCCAGGATGATATGACTACCGACCTGGTGCATGGTCGTGTACTGCCATCGCCGACATAGGGTGCCGGCAAGGTGGGTGCCCGAGACGTCGCGTGGTACCCTCATGCTACAGAAAGGACTTCGTCCCGGACAAGGTGCAGCCGGACCAGTTCGGGCCGCTTCCGATCAAAAAAGAACGCGCTCGTCGCCTCGATGACGTTCCTGCGCAACTCCTCCCAGGTATCGCACTGCGTAAAGATGTTCTCTGTCAGGCATTCGGCGCAATAACCGCCATCGGGCTCCTGGACAACCTCAAACACCAACTCCGCCATACGTCCATGATACGGCATCATCCGCTTCCGGGTGTCCCGATCTCCAGCGGCAAAAGTCGCAAGGGGCAGATGCCCAGCCGTGTGCCCCTGCTGCAGCTCGCTTCGCCGATATTGCTCCGTGCTTGCGGCTATGTGAAACTGGTTCTATGGAGCGCGACCAAGTCATTGCCGCCCTCAAAGCGCATGAACGGGAGATCCGCGCCGCGGGCGTGTTGAGCTTGTCCCTGTTCGGCTCGGTAGCGCGCGGGGAGGAGTCCGCTCACGATGTCGATCTGGCGGCACGCCTCGGCGAGAATTTCTCGTCGCCCGGCCTGGCCTACCTTCAACGTCTCGAAGATCTTGAAGCACAGTTGGCCGGAATCCTAGGCTGCAGAGTGGATGTTATCGAAGAGCCTGTACGTAAAAGGCGCTTTCAAACTGAAATCGACAGAGACCGCGCCGTTGCCTTCTGACAAACCTGCACGCCGCCTGCGAGACATCGTTGAAAACGCGCAAGCTATTCAGCGTTACACGGCCGGTATGAATGTGGAGGCGTTCCGCGAAGATCAGAAAACCTACGATGCGGTTGAGCGCTGCCTCGAACGAATCAGCGAAGCGGCGGCCAAACTGGGTGACTTGGCCCCGGCTCTCGTGCCGGGTCAACCATGGCAAGAGATTAGGGCACTCGGCAACCGCTTGCGTCACGAGTACGATGCCATCCGGGAGGACCGGCTTTGGGACATCGTGCAAATCGACCTGCCACCGTTGTGCGCCGCCTGCGAGGGCGCATTGCAGCGGTGGCAGGAACGGCCGGGTAGTCCGCCCCTAACGTAGCTCCAGCGGCGTCAGGACCCCATTCCTCTTCACCGCCAGCCGGATGGGCCGCGGGCTGCCCCTTGCGGGCACGCTTACCTCCACCCAAAGTTCCTCACCCGGCGCCCGGCGCGAAGGGTCGGGAACATGTTCGGGAATGAAGAACGCGACCGGTTCGGCAATCGTCCACTGCGCGCCGACCGGTACGATGTGCACGGTGCCGGCGGGGTCCGGCGTCGCCACGAGGCGGCTTTCGACGGCGGAGAGGCGGGCCGACGTCCACTGCCCCGCGTCCGCAGGGGCTTCCACCTGCAGCCGCAGGCTCACATAGCGTCCGCGAACGAACAGATTCGGATCGAAGGGCACCGCCTTGGCCCAAACGCGCGGCAACCGCTCGCGATCCATGGCGTATTTGCCCGCCACACTCAGCACGATGAGACACTGCAAAAGAGCCACTGCCAAACCGCGATACACCTGTTTCATAAAGCCTCCTCCGACATCCGCGGCAGCGACATATGCGCCAGCAGCCGCCGTCGCATTCGCTCCAACGCCCAGCCGCCGCCCAGAAACAGAAGGCCGATCCCGATCAGACTTGCGGAGCGGCCCAGCTTGTCCATGACGCTCGAGAAGTAGAACGCCAGCACGGTGACGGCCAAGCCTGCGACCGCCAAGTTGACGCGCTCGGCGCGTCCATCGCGGATGCCCCACGCCGCCAGGCCCGCCGCGCCGACCGCGCACCAGGCGTACGTCGCCAGCGACGTGTGCGGCGCGTTGCCGCAAACCGCCAGCCCCAGGGTCCAGACAATGGCGGCTCCGTTCCAAACCGCCCGCCGGCTATCGAGCGCTACTGCGGCCAGCAGCGGGACCAGCAGCGCCACCGCCCACGCCGTCCAGTAGGCTTCCGATCCCCACGCCACGTCCCCGCGCTCCCACACCCCAAACGACGCCACGATGGCCGCAGCGGGCAGCAATGCGAGCCCGCCCAGCCACATCAAGGCCTTGCGCAGCGGTCCATCCGCCGCCGAGCGGCGCGCGCCCAGATAGGCGAAGCTCAGTGCGCAGATGCCCACCCAGATAGGCAGCAGCGAGCGCAAATTCGCGAACGCCACGCGTTCGTCCCACTCGCCCGCCAGCCACCAGGGAAACAGTATGGCGCACAGCGCGCCTTGCGTCCAGTGCCTCAATAGCAGCCACGCCAGCGTGCAGCCGATGGCCCACAAGAGCACCGCCGCCGGCCAGTGTTCGTTCAAGTTGAAGACCTGTCCCGCCAAGGCGATGGCTGCGCCCAGGGCCACGCTGCCGACCGTGTGCAGCGCCACGGAAAGCCCTTCGAAGCGGCGCGCCACCGCGGCGCCGCAGCCGTGCAGAACCGCCACGGTCGCCGCCAGCAGCGACATGCGGCCCGCGGGCGATAGCTCGTCCCAATGCGCGGACACGAACAGCAACACGCCGGCAGCGAGCAGGATCGCCCCAAATGCCAGCGCGATTCGAACGGGCCAACCGAGGCCCTGTGCGCGCGACCGGGTGCACTCCCAGGCGCGGATGCGGCTTGCGCTATCGGCATCCAGCAGGCCCGCGGCGTTCCATCGGTCCAGATGGCCTTCCCAATCTTTTGTCATGCCCACTACGATGGCACGTTTCGAGCCACGCAGCCGCAATTGTGGAATCAAAAGCTTGGCCCAACCGTGCCGCGAAATCCCGCCGGAGTAAAGTACATTTTCTGTATGATCGGCATACAGCCGGCGCGCAGTGCGCCCAGCTGACCTCCGGCCTGTCCACGTCTTTTTGCTTTGCGATACAATGCCCCGAGGAGGTAGTAAATGAGATTCTTACCTGTTTGTGCGGTTTTTCTGGCATTAGGCGCCGTCCAAGCCTTTGGAGCGGCGGCCGATGGCAAGGCGGTCTTCGACGCCAAGTGCAAAATGTGCCACAAAGCGGACGGCGCCGGCATGCCGGCAATGAAGATGCGGGCGCTGGGCTCGGCGGAAGTGCAGGCCAAGTCGGATGCGGACCTGAAGAAGGACATCATCGCGGGCAACGGCAAAATGAAAGCGGTAGCCATCAGCGAGGCGCAGGCGACCGACGTGGTGGCCTTCATTCGCACGTTGAAGAAATAGACGGCGTCAAGCGGCAGCGTGCGCGGCCCGGCGCCAGGCGGTTTCGTAGCCGCGCACCATATGAATGGCAAGTTCGTCGAAGAAGCGCCCCACACGGCGTTCCGCTTTTCCCAGAGTCTCGTAATGTTGCTCGATCTCCGCTTCGTGGCTCGCCGATAGCCAGTGGCCCAGGTGCTCCGGAATGCGCTGGTCCCGCTCACGCAACTCGTTTGCGGATCTCTCGAAGCACGTTGGCGGCGATCTGCTCCTGGTGAGCTTCGATTATGGCAGTCGTGTCTCGAACCGTTGCCAACGGGTTCGCCTGGTTCACTGTGTCGGGGATGCCTGACTGCGACCCTCAGGGAGCGAGCAGCGGGGCGGGCGCCCCGCCCCGCTGACCGGCGCCCATGGGTTCGCGCGAGGTGCGCCATCTTGTAAGCTATGCTGTAAAAAGGAATGTCCCGCACGCTGCTAATCTGCCTCCTCGCCCTCCAGACGCTGGCCTGCTGCCAGGACGTCCATCCCGTCACCGGCCGGCAGACCGCGCCCGTCATGGGCATGGGCGGCGCGGGGTGGCTGGTGCGGCCCGAGCGCGAGGCCGAAGAAGCTCCGGATGCGGCGCTGGATGCTATCGGCATTGACAAAAGCGCGGTAGTGGCCGACATCGGCGCGGGCGTCGGCTACTTCACCTGGCGCCTGGCCGCCCGTGTCGGACCGGAGGGCAAGGTCTACGCCGTCGACATTCAACCAGCCATGCTCGGCCGGTTGCGCCAGAACATGGCCGAGCGTAAGCTGTCGAACTACGAAGCCGTGCTCGGCGCAGAGGACGATCCGCGCCTGCCGGCCGGCCGCATCGACTTGGCGCTGCTGGTGGATGTCTACCACGAGTTTTCCCAGCCGCAAGCGATGCTGCGGAAAATCCGTGCGTCGCTCACCCCCGGCGGCCGCATGGTGCTGCTCGAATACCGCAAGGAAGATCCCCAGGTGCCCATCCTGCCGGCGCACAAGATGAGCGTTGCGGAAGTGAAGGCGGAGATCGAGCCGGAGGGTTTCAAACTCGAGAAGAGCTTGGAAAGCCTGCCGCGGCAGCATATCCTGATCTTCCGGAAGAACACGATGTGACCCCGCCGTTTCAATCCATCGACCGGCTGACGCGCCGCTTTCTGTTCGTCGCCCTGGCCCTGGCGGCCGTGCTGGCGATCGGCACGGTGGGCTTCATGCTCATCGAGCGCTACTCTCTCTTTGACGCTTTCTACACCACGCTGCTGACCATGACCACGGTCGGCTATGGCGACCAGTTGCACTTTCCCGGCCGCATTCTCAATTCTTTCCTTTTGATCGTGGGCGTGACCACCATCCTGGTAGCCATCGGCGCAATTACTCAGACAGTGATCGAAGCGGAATTCGGCGAGCTAATAGGCAAACGGCGGAATAAACGCATGATCGACAAGTTACAGAATCATTTCGTGATTTGCGGCTATGGCCGGGTGGGCCGCGGCGCAGCGTCCGAATTGCAGCAGGCGGGCGTGCCGTTCGTTGTAGTGGATATCGACCACGACCGGGTGGAGAAGGCCATCGCCGCAGGCATGCTGGCGGTGGCCGCCGATTCCACGCGCGACGAAACGCTGCGCGCCGTGGGCGTGGCCAGGGCCAAAGGACTGGTGTGCGCGCTGGCGACCGACGCCGACAACCTCTTCGTGCTGCTGTCGGCGAAGTTCCTCAATCCGGGAATTTACGTGGCCACCCGCGCCGCCGAAGACAGCGCCGAAGAGAAGATGCGCCGCGCCGGCGCCGACGCGGTTTTCGCCCCGTACGCCATCACCGGCCATCGCCTGGCGCAGGCCTTGCTGCGTCCGCACGTGGTGCAGTTTCTGGATTTCACCACGCAGGCGGCGGGGCTGAAGGTGGTGATCGAGCAGGTGCGCGTATCCGGGCGGAGCGACTTCGTATCGAAGAGCATCCGCGAGATTCAGATCGGCCGGCAGTTCGGCGTGATCGTACTGGCCATCCGCAAAGGCGATGGCGAAATGGTGTTTAATCCTCCGGCCGACACGGCTATCTCCGCGGGCGATTACCTGATCGTGATGGGCCAGCCGGATAAGCTGCATACGCTGGAGGGCATGTTGGCCGACACCATCGCCGGAGGGCGCGCCTCGGTAGCATAGGATCTGGGAGTCCAAAATGGAAATCCCCGTTCACGGCCCTTCGCGGCGATCTGTCACGCACGGCAGTGCACTCTGCGCTCTCATGGTAATGGGGATCGGCGGGTGGTTGACGCCCGCGGCCGAAGGAGCAGATCCGACGGAGATCGTCCTGCTTGGGACTCTCCACGGCGCGCATAGGAAGAACGCGCGATACTCGGTCGATATTCTGCGCGACATGATCGTCGAGCTGAAGCCCGCAGCCATCCCGATTCGAGCTCCCGCCGGCCATTTGGCGGGCAGCCGAGCGTTGTAAAGGAGCGGATTGCCAGCCGGTTCGCGGGCAACGAGAATGACGCGGCGAACGCTGCCGCGGACGCCCTGAGGATTGCTGTGGTCGCGTACGATTCGTCGCAAGCAAATGCGCTCATTGGGGAGCGGCGGCGTGGAGGGTGACGGAACCGGTGACGCCAGAGCGGCGGTCCAGGACGACGATGCGGATGGCGCGCAGGTCAGAGCCGGGTGGCAAATCCTCGGCAAAACCGATGCCGTTTTGGAAGTCCTTATCGCGCTGCTTGAGCCGTAGCTCTCATTGGAACCGGGGAGAGCTTTCGGTAAGCCCGCGTACCCTTGAGCAACCTTGCCAGTATCGGGGCCGGCGGGTTCGTGCGCTCCACCGCTTCCGCGCCGACGAGGCGCCGTTCGGCCGCCGTGGGCCCGAAGCTGAGGCTCCTCTGCGCCCACGGACTGCTCAAAAAGGTCCCCAAAACTCGCCGCCAGGTCACCTCGAACGGCCGGCTGGCCATCACCGCCGTCCTCACTATGGACCGCACCAGTATCGCGCTCCTTAACAAGGCGGCCTCCTGACCTTTGGGTAGTGGGTCAATTTGCGTAGCATCGCCTTGGAGGGCGGCCAATCTTGGCGGGCAGGATTGCCCGCCAAGATCAGTTTCGCAGGCGCAG
>Ga0224557_1000293_pt1 | contig 57000 bp, 41 predicted proteins | sample 714S31014metaG_FD_180677 | JGI IMG/M metagenome (GOLD analysis project Ga0224557, IMG submission 180677) | Peat soil microbial communities from Stordalen Mire, Sweden - 717 S3 10-14 | ecosystem: Environmental > Terrestrial > Soil > Wetlands > Peat | place: Sweden: Norrbotten County, Stordalen...
CGTGTTCACCAGCGCCACCGGGGCGCGGCCCGAGCCCCGGGTCTCCACCTACTCGGCGACACGGGCCGGAGCCAACGCGCTGGTCCGGGCCGCCGGCCTCGAGCACGCCCGGGACGGGCCGTGCATCAACGCCATCGGCAGCAATTTCATGGACTTCCCGGGATTTCTGCGGGCCCTAGCGGTGGGGCCACGACGCGGCCGCCGCTGCCGCCGCGGCCACCGCGTCGAGCTCTTCGTTCCTCGGTCGCTCGACCTGGTTCGACAGCCCGTTGCGCCCCGGGCACGGCCCCAGCACGGTGGTCGGCCGTCGGGCCGGGTCCCAGTTCGACCAGGTGCCGCCGAGCGCCGCTCCGTCGCCCAAGGGACCCCCGGGCGCCGCGCCGTCGCCCCCGTCGCCCCCCCTCCCTTCCGGCGTCCCCGACCGGGCGAAGTCGACCCACGCCGCACGCATTGCGGCCGACAACGCGAAGGCGTCATCCCCGCCGCCGGAGAACGTCTGCACCATCGGATTGAGGACGCTGCCGAAGACGAACGGGATCTCCAGCGCATGGCACGAGCCCAACCGGCCCTCCAAGGCGGGCGACTCCCAGGTGAACAGGTAGCAGTAGGTGCCGACGCCGGGGCCGGCAGCCCGGGCATGGGCGTCGGCGAAGCGGATGGTCGGCACCCTGAAGACGTACTCGGTGGCGATGGCCGTCCACAGGTCACAAGGTGCCACCGGCTCGCCGCGGCCGGCCCGCGCCTCGCGCACGGTGGCGATCACCGCGTCGGCGGCTACCGCATCGGGGGTCACCCGTCTCATCCTCCGCCGCAGGCCGTCCTCGTCCAGGGAGCTCAGTTTGGGGCTCCCGACGGTCCACAGCGAGAACTCGTCACGGGTGGTGCCGATGAGAAGTGGCACCTGGGATGCCGAGCCGGAGGCCACTGCCTCCTCGGGTGTTCGATCCAGCAGGCCCCCGTCGATCACCGGCATCACCGGCAGACCCGAGTCGTCGACCTCCCCCTGCTGGCCGAGCTCGTCCAGGGCCCGCACCAGTTCCTCGGCCGGGACCTCCTCCAGCGCGGCGCGGGTGAGTGCGACGCCGAGGTGGGCCGCCACCTTCTCTGCATGTGACGAGGCTGCCTCGACCGAGTGCGTGTAGGGCGGCCCGCTCTGGACGACGGCCCGGTGGAACAGACCCTTGGCGGCGGGCGCGCCGAGGAGGGCGGACACGCTCATCCCCCCGGCCGATTCGCCGAAGAAGGTGACCTTGCCCGGATCGCCGCCGAACGCCGCGATGTTGTCACGCACCCACCGGAGCGCGGCGATCTGGTCGGCAAGCCCCCAGTTGCCGAAGCCCGACCACTGCTCGCCATCCAACCAGGTCTGATCGGGCTCCTCGAGCACCGGATGGGCGAGGAAGCCGAGCAGGCCCAGTCGGTAGTTGATGGTGACCACCACCACGCCGCCCTCCCGCGCCAGCCTCCCCCCTCGGTACATGCCTCCCGAGCCCGACCCGGACACGAACGACCCGCCGTGGACCCACACCATGACCGGTCGGTGGCCCCCATCCATTCCGGGGGTCCAGATGTTGAGGCTCAGGCAGTCCTCTGAGGCGGCCTCCGGCTCACCGCCCATGAACGCCTCGACCTCCATCGGGGTCTGGTGGGCGACCGGACCGAACCGATCGCACTCGCGGATGCCGGACCACGGCTCCACCGGGGCGGGCGGGCGCCAGCGCCGCCGGCCTGCGGGCGACGCCGCGTAGGGAATGCCGGAGAACGACCACGTCCCGTTGCGCTCGACCCCGCGGACGCGGCCCCCGTGCACCTCGACCACACCGTCCACAACGAGGACCTCCAGTCGGACCGGGAACCTGCCGATACTGCAGGCAACTTAGCCACTCGACCAACCGCCCCTCCCGCAGACCGAATGAGACCGGCCCGAACGTGACCATGGAATCGACCCGAACCAGCACCACCAGCTCCGCTCCACGGCCGTCGATGCCCGACGTCACCCGCCGTTTCCGACCCATACCCCCTTGTCCGACCGGGAATGGTGCAAGTACCGTGGCATGGTGGCGGATGTGAGGACAGGGCATCCAGACACCGGGAGCCGGGCGCGCCCGCGCCCCTGCAGGGGAGCCAGCAGGGCGCGGCGCGGCGGGCTCCGCCTGGCACTGGCGTGCACGGCTGGTCTCTTCCTCTGCGTCGGAGCGGGCACGGCAACGGTCGCCGGAAGCGCAGCCACGGCAGGCGCAGCGAGCACCACTTCCACGACGGCCGCCACCGGCACGTCGACTACGGCAGTCGGCTCCACCCCATCCCAGGACCAGATCAACGCCACCGAGTCCCAGGTGGCCACCGTCGAGGCCCAGATCTCCCAACAGCAGACGGTGCTCGACCAGGCCGACGAGCAGTACGACCAGGCGACCGTCAACCTGGGGGCCACCAGGAGCGCCCTCCAGTCCACCTCTGCCTCCATCCAGGTGGCCACGTCCAAGCTGGCCGCCGAGCGGTCCCAACTCCGCCAGGACGCCATCGAGGACTACGTAAGCAACTCATCGGCGGAGGCGGTGTCGGAGATCTTCGCCGCGCCCACCGGCGCCTCACAGATCCGCGCCCTCTATGAAGGACTGGGCATCGGCAACGTAACCGCCGACGTGGCCAAGGTGCAGGCCGGACAGCACCAGCTGTCGGCCACCCAGTCCAAACTGCTGGCCGAGCAGCAGGCACAGACCACCCAGTTCGCCCAGGAGAACCAGGCCCGCCAAAGCGCCGCCGCAGCCAACTCCCTCGCCGAGGCGACCCTGGCCCAGGTCAAGGGAGCCCTGGCCCAGCAGATCGCCCAACAGGCCGCAGCCCAGGCCGCAGCCGCAGCCCAGACCGCAGCCGCAGCCACCGACCCGGCAGCCAAGCAGGCTGCAGCGTCACAGGCGTCAAAGGCGGCCCAGGTGGCGACCACCCTCAGCGGCGGCAGTGCCGCGGCCGCAAGTGCCACGACCGCAGCCAACCAGGCCGCCGGTGCCGCCGCCGGTGCCGCCTCAGGTGCCGGCTCGACCGGCGGCTCGACGGCGGGCTCGACCGGCGGCTCGACGGCCGGCTCGACGGCGGGATCCTCGGGCGGTGGGGCCCCGACCGGCGTGGCCACCGTGTCCAGTGGCGACAGCCCGCAGGCGGCAGGCCTGGCCGCCGTCCACGGTGCCATGCAGTACCTCGGCGTGCCCTACGTCTGGGGCGGCGCCAGCTACGCCGGTGTCGACTGCTCGGGCCTGGTCATGCTGGCGTGGGCCCATGCGGGGGTGTCCCTGCCCCACTCGGCCGCCGACCAGTACAACGTGTCCCAGCACGTGAGCCTTTCCAGTCTCGAGCCCGGTGACCTGCTCTTCTACGACCTCGACGGGGCCGGCATCGATCACGTGGTGATGTACGTCGGGCCCATCCTCGACGGGCAGCCGACGACCTACGGGTCCAACACCATCATCCAGGCCGCCCAAACCGGCACCGTAGTGACTTTCGACCCCTTCTGGTCCTTCGGGTTGGTCGGCGCCGGCCGTCCCTAGCGCCCGGCTCGCCGGTCCAAGTCAGGCCCGCCGGTCCAAGTCAGGCTCACCGCACACCTGGCCCACCGGACAGCAGGTTTGCCGGGCCCCGCTAGGGTCACACCGAGAGACTCATGACACTCGACCTCTCCATCATCGTGCCCGCGTTCAACGAGGCACCCCGGCTGGCCGAGGGGATGCGGCGGTTCGAGACCGCGGTGGCAGAAGGCGCGGTGGACGTGGGGCGCACGGAGGTCCTGTTCGTCGACGACGGCAGCACCGATGGGACGGCGGCGGCGGCCGAGGAGCTCCTGGCCCCGCTCCCCCACCACCGGGTGGTCCGCCATCCCGTGAACCTGGGGAAGGGTGCCGCCGTACGCACCGGCGTGTCGCTGGCCCGGGGCGGGTACACGGCCTACATGGACGCCGACATGGCCATCGACCCCCGGGCCATTCCCCTGCTGCTGGACGGGCTGGCCACCCACGACCTGGCCATCGGATCCCGGGCGCTGCCCGATTCGATGGTCGAGAGCACCTACGCCGTGCGCACGGTGATGGGCAGGCTCTTCAACCAGCTGGTGACCACCGGCACCGGGCTCGGCCTCCACGACACCCAGTGCGGCTTCAAGGCCTTCCGCACCCCGGCCGCCCGACTGCTCTTCCACCTGGTCCGCATCGACCGTTTCGCCTTCGACGTCGAGATCCTGGCCCGGGCGCGACGCCTCGGCCTCGGGATCACCGAGGTGCCGGTCAACTGGAGGCACGTGCCCGGCAGCACCATCCACCCGCTGGACGATTCGATCACCATGTTCATCGACGTCTACCGCTCGCGTCTCGGGCTCCTTCCCGCCCCACCGGTCCCGGCCGTCGGGGTCCGCGATCCCTCTGCCCGGACCCCCTCCCCCGAGCTGGACGCACGGGTCCGGGACGTCATAGCGGGGACCCTGGTCGGCGTGCCCGTCCCCGTCGTGGCCCAGGGCCCGTCGGTGATAGCGCTCCTGCCCCTGGTCGATCCCGAGGAGGTGGCCCTGGTGTACTCGGCGCTGCGGGCCGAACTCGAGCCGTTGCAGGTCTCCCGGCGGGCCCTGGGCATCGAGGCCCTGCGGCGGCTGGGCCCCCTGGCCGACCGGCTCCGGGCTCCTCCGGTCCCGGGAGGACCGGCCTGAGCCCGACCGGCTCGGCGAGTCGGGGAAGCCACGAGACGGTGGCACCCCCCGTCGGCGGTACCATGCACGGTGTGAGCCCGGACCCCTCGGACATCGACCAGACGGTGCGTCAGGCGAGCCGCCCTACCGACAACGACATCATCGATGCCGTCGTCGAGTCCGGTCACCACGGTGCGCCCGCTGCCACGGTCGACGGCGTCACCGACGGTGAGCCGGGCCGCGAGCACGCCCGTGGCGCGGTCCGTGACGTCGCCCATGGGGACGACCAGGCCCGTCCCCCCGGCGGTGCCTCGGTGTCCATCCTGCCGGTGGCCGCCAATCGCCGCCGGCGCCCACAGCCCGACGACCCGCGGCGGTCCGACGTCGACGAATGGGGTCGCTCCGAGCACATGCGGTCGATCGTGCGCCGCCTGTACAACCCGATGTACCGCTACTGGTTCCGGGTTGAGTGGGAGGGACTGGAGAAGATCCCGACCCACGGCGGGGCCCTGTTGATCGCCAACCATGCCGGCGCCATCCCGCCGGATGCCCCCGCCATCATGCACGGCATCGAAGTAGAGCTCGGGCGCCCGGTCTACGGACTGGCCGACTACTTCTTCCGCACCGTCCCGGTGGTCGGTACCCTGTGGTCCCGGACCGGCGGCGTGCCGGCACATCCCGACAACGCCTACCGCCTCCTGCACGACCAGCACCAGTTGGCGCTGGTGTTCCCCGAGGGGACCAAGGCCACGTCCAAGACCTACTCCGACCGCTACCGGCTCCGCCGCTTCGGTCGGGGCGGGTTCGTGGAGATCGCCATGAAGGCCGGCGTGCCCGTCATTCCCATCGCTGTGGTCGGTGCCGAGGAGTCGATGCCCATCCTCTTCAGTATGGGTGGCGTGGCCAGGGCCCTCAAACTGCCGTACTTCCCGGTGACCGCCAACTCCCTCGTCTTCGGGCCCCTCGGCTACGTCGCCTACCTGCCGGCGAAGATCAAGCTGCGCGTCCTCGATCCCATCACCTTCGACGTGGAGCCGGGGCTGGAGCGGTACTCGAGGAGCCGGGTGATGGACGAGGCGGAGGCCGTCCGGGCCAAGCTGCAGGACGCGTTGCACGACATGCTGCGCGAACGCCGCAGCGTCTGGTTCGGCTGAGCCGATGGGCAGGCGCGTCCTGATCACCGGGCTCGACACCTTCTGGGGCGGCCGCATGGCCCAGGCCCTGGAGTTGGAGCCCGATGTGGAGATGATCCTCGGCCTGGGGACCAACGATCCCAAGGTCCCGCTGGAACGCACCGAGTTCGTCCGCTCCGACCAGAAGTACTCGATCCTCAACCGGATCGTGCGGGCCACCCAGGTCGACACCATCGTGCACACCTTCCTCGAGACCAACTCGATCGGCGTGTCCAGCCGGGTCCTCCACGAGATCAACGTGATCGGCACCCTCAACCTACTGGCAGCCGCCGGTTCGGCCGGCTCGTCCGTCCGCCAGGTCGTGATCAAGTCCTCGGCACATGTCTACGGTTCGTCCGAGACCGACCCGACCTGGTTCCGCGAGGACACCGGGCGCACCAGCCCGGTCCGCAACCGGCTGGAGCGGTCCCTGATCGAAGTGGAGTCGTTGGTACGGGACTTCACCGAAGACAATCCCCATCTGGTGGTCACGGTGCTGCGGTTCGCCCACGTGCTGGGGACCGACATCATCACCCCGATCAGCTACGACCTCCGTCACCGGGTGCTTCCGGCCATTGCCGGCTTCGACCCGCTCGTCCAGTTCGTCGAGGAGGACGATGTCGTACGCGCCCTCGAGTTCGTCACCGGGAAGCAGCTCCCGGGCGTGTTCAACGTGGCCGGAGCGGGCAAACTGCCGTGGAGCGAGGTGGCCTCCATCGGGGGTGCGCGCCTCCTGCCGCTGTCGCCGTTCCGGCCCCAGGCCTTCGCGGCACCGCTCCGCCGGGCGGGGGTGATCCAGTTCCCGCCGGAGATGGAGGGCTTCATCCGGTTCGGGCGGGGCGTGGACACCTCCCGCTTCGCGGCCACCGGCTTCGAGTACCGCTACACCAGCGCCGGGGCCGTGGACAGCTTCGCCCGGGCCAACAACCTGCGCCGGGCGACCGGGTCGGGCTCGGGCGCCCCGGAGTACCGCTACGAGCAGGAGGTCGAGCAGTTCTTCCGCCACTCCCCTGCCGTGGTCCGGGGCATCGACGGCTGAGCGCCACGGGCTCCGTCGGGCTCCCCGGGCCTCGGCCCAGGCTGGACCGACCAAGAGCAGTGCCGTGGGGCTCCCGCTACCACTCCCGACCGCCCGGGACCGTTACCATGCAGGCGTCCCGTTCCTCCCTGGCCCGGTCGCCACGGCCGCTGCCACTGCAAGACACCGCTGACCCAAGGAGCACTGCCGGGGTGACCACAGAGACCAACACGGGGCAGCCCGGGCAGGCCGGGGAGCCCGGGGAACCCACCGACGGCGCCGGCGGCGCCGCTGCGGCTGCCGTCGCGGTCGTCGGGGCCGTCGCGGTCGACGAGGCCGGGACGGGGGTTGCCACGGCCGAGGAGCGGGTCAGGTCGGAGGAGCCGACGGCCGAACCCCGTCGCCGGCATACCAGATCCCACGTCCGGTCCGGCGGTCCGGGCGTGTCCCTGGGGACCACGCCGCCCGGCCTCTCCCCGTTCTGGCGACGGGCGTTGGTCGCGCTGCTGGCCGTCCAGGTGATCATCATCGTCACCGCCGGGATCGTCGTCGCCGCGCAGTTCAAATTCCCGTCGGTGATCGACGAGGACGCGCACTACTCCTACGTCCAGCAGATCGCCCAGCACGGATCGCTGCCCGTGCTGGGCAAGACGGAGACCAGTCTGCAGGGGCTCGCATTGGAACAGGGCATCTACCCGCGGCCGACGACCATCAACCCCAGGACGGACGGCCTTGGCGGCCTCAGCTACGAGGCGTTCCAGCCGCCCCTCTACTACATCACCGCGGTCCCGGCCTTCGACATCACCGGCAACTACAAGGACAAGGTCTACGCCCTCCGGGCCTACGGCGTGCTCCTGCTGCTGGTGTCGGTCGTGCTCGCCGCGCGCCTGTCCCGGGCCGTGCTGAGGGAGCGGTGGATGATCGGCTGGTCGATCGTCATGGTCTTCTTCGCCCTCCCCGGGGTGGTCGTCCGGTTCGCCACCATCGGGAACGTCGGCCTGGCCGTGCTCCTGGCGATCCTCTTCGCCACCGAGCTGTGGGTGGCGTGGGACAGGCACGCCACCGGGCGCTACATGGTCGCGGGCGCCGTGCTGGGCCTGTGCGTGCTCACCCAGCTCGAGATGGTGATCCTGGGCCCCGTCTTCGCACTGGTCGTGGTGGCGGAGGTGTGGCACCGGCGATCCTTCCGCTCGTGGCGACCCCTGATCGTGGCCGTGGCCATCCCCCTCGTACTGGTGGCGCCGTGGTTCGCGTTCAACGAGGCCAACTACCACATGCTGACCGCTGGCCCCATCGCCATCGAGGAGCAGACCGAGATCAACAACCCGCACCACGTCCACTACTCGATCAGCCAACTGCCCAACGACACGGTGAACTCGATCCTCGATCCCACCCTCCCGGCCGAGTGGGGCAATGCGCTCTACGGCCATGCGGCGCTCGCCTACCTCGACCAGCTCCTCGTCGTCCTTCTGGTACCCGCCGGCCTCGTGCTGGCTCTCGGGCTCGGGCGGCGCCTGTGGACCATCCGCTCGGGCATCCTGGGCCTGCCCTGGATCCTCAGCGTCCTGGAGATGTGGTACATCCGGTACGGGGAGCAGTGGCTGATCTTCGCCCGCTACACATATCCGACCCTGCCCATCCTGCTGGTGCTGGTCGGCGAGGCGACGGAGACCTTCCGAGCCCGCTTCCTCCCGGTCGTGGTGAGCGCCGGGGCGACCGCCTCCCTGATCTGCATCTGGGCATTCTTCCTCTTCAGCTTCTCGGGGACCTGGTCCATCCGGTAGGTGCGACCGGGGGCCCGCCGGCCGGGACCTCCCGGCCCGGAACGGTCGCATGCAGCGCGGACGGCGGTGGCGGGGACGTGGCGGCGGTGATGGCGGCGGCGCTCAGTACCCGGCGTCGAGGCAGCGCGGGCCCGGGACGGCCAGGTAGCGGAGGACCTTGGCCTCCCGCCGTCCCCTGGTCACGGTGTCGAGGATCAGACCCGACGCCATGGACAGGAACGCCAGGATCATCAGGCCGGTCGCCAGCACCGCGGTCGGGAACCTCGGGACCCGGTGCGTGTGGACGAAGGTCAGGGCCAGGGGGAACGCCAGGATGACGGCGATGACGGCCAACAGGCCGGCCAGGGCGGTGAAGAAGGCCAACGGCCGCTCCGACCGCACCAGCCGGACGATCGTCCCGACGATGCGGAAACCGTCCCCGACCGTCGAGAGCTTGCTCTCCGATCCCTCCGGCCGCTCGCGGTAGGGCAGGACCAGCTCGGTCATGGGCATCTCCAGGTCGAGCGCGTGGACCGTCAGCTCCGTCTCGATCTCGAAACCGGAGGAGGACACCGGAAACGACTTCACGAACCGGCGCGAGAACACTTTGTAGCCTGAGAGCATGTCGCCGGCGGGACGACCGAACATCCTGGTGACCAGGCCGGCGAGAAGTGCGTTGCCGAAGGCGTGTCCCCGCCGGAACGACCCCTCGTCCTCGGACCGGCGGGCCCCATTGACCAGATCGAACCCCTCTTCGGCCATCAACCGGACCATGGTGTCGGCAGATGCGGCGTCGTAAGTATCGTCGCCGTCGACGAGCACGTAGATGTCGGCCTCGATGTCGGCGAACATCCTTCGTACTACATTGCCCTTCCCCTGGAGCGGCTCATGGCGGACCACCGCGCCGGCATCCGCCGCAATGAGTGGGGTGTTGTCGGTCGAATTGTTGTCGTACACGTAGACCGTGGCCGACGGCAGGCTCTTCCGGAAGTCCTGCACAACGGCCTCGACGGTGACCGCCTCGTTGAGGCACGGGATCAGTACGGCAATGGCCGGGCCCCGGCGGCGACCGGATACTGCATCCTCGATGATCTCATTCGCCACGCGGTCGTCGGCCATCCGGCTAGCTCCTCTTCAGCCAGGTGGTGCGCAGCTCGGGGGCGCGCACCGCCCACTCCTCCGCCGTCATGGCGTAGCGAACGTGATCCTCCCACTCGCCGTTGATCTCGAGGAAGCCGAGGGCCACTCCCTCGATGCGCAGGCCCAGCTTCTCGACCACCCGACGGCTGGACATGTTCCGGGGGATGATCGCCACTTCGATCCGGTGGAGCCGAAGCGTCTCGAAAGCGAACTGAAGCACGACGACGACCGCTTCGGGGATCAGTCCCGATCCGGCCAGCTCCTCGTCGATCCAGTAGCCGATGGCGCCATTCTGGAACGGTCCGCGTTGGATGGACGACAGAGTGATCTCTCCGGCAAAGCGACCGTCTACGAAGATCCCGAATCCGAACCCGCTCCCGAGCTGGCGCTCACGTTCGCGCATGCCGCATCGGGCCACGAAGCTGGCTGCATCCTCCGGCGCAGGGGGTGCGCCCTTGGACCTCGGTTCCCACGGGATGAGCCATGACCGACATCGGGTCCGGACCGCCAGCCACGCCTCGTAGTCCCCCTCGACGAGGGTCGCCAGCCGGATCCGCCACCCGGGCAGCTCGAGGGATCGCACGGCGGGCGCACGAAGGCTGGCACTCATGACCATCCCACCCGTTCGCCCACTGCCGACTCCCGCTCCATCCTCGACCTGACCTCCGCTGGCATCCCCCTTGAGGCGCCCCGGGCCAGGAGGTCTGCCCATCCTGACCTCACTCTGTCGCCCGTGCAGGCCCGAGACCTCATCATCGAATGGTAGGTCAATCACCGCAGGTACATGCCAGCCCGGCACGGGGGAATCGGTGGCCGCCCCTGACCACAATGGGCCCAACCAGCACAATTGCCGCAGCGGGTCGGTCCACCCGTGGAGTGGTTCGGCCACCGGCGGGTCTCGCGACGCAGGCCGCGCGCCGCCGGGCAGTGTGACGCTCCGGATGGTCCGATCGCGGCACGACGATGCACGCCGGCGGTCCGGGTGATGAAGATCCTTGCTCGTATACTCGCCCAGGCACCCGGCCGGCAGTCCGGTGGTGCCACCCCTTGGCAGAAAGCGGTGCCAGTGACGAGCCGACCCGGTCGGGCAATTCGGAGGTGGCTCGCCCGCCGATCGCCCAACCTCGTCCCCCTGGTGTGCATCCTCTTCGCCGTCCTGGCAGCCAACCTCCCCTTCCTGCTGCACGTCGTCACCACCAACCCGCTCGTCATCAACGCCTACCTGACGCCGCCCACCTCGGGCCGGCTGCCCGGCCTTCCCTACATCGACCCCAACGCCGGGTACACCACCCAGGCCCTCGGCCACCTGGCCGCCCTCGACTGGCTCCACGGGCACGTCCCGTGGTGGGACCCCTTCGAGGGGATCGGGGCGCCGCTGGCCGGTGAGATGCAGAGCGGTGCGTTCTTCCCGCTGACCATTCTGCTCGCCCTCCACCAGGGCCTGCTCCTGCTCCAGCTGACGCTCGAAGCAGCCACCGGATGGTCCACCTACTTCCTCATCCGGCGACTGGGCGTGGGCCGTACGTTCTCCACGGCAGCCGGGGTGGCGTTCGGCCTCTGCGGGACGTACGCCTGGCTTGCCCACGCCCCAATTCGCCCGGTCGCCCTGCTGCCCCTCTGCCTGCTGGGCGTCGAACGCGCCGTCGATGCCGGCAGGGCCGGTCGACCCGGGGGCTGGCGCCTCCTCGCGGTGGCACTGGCCCTCTCGATCCTCGCCGGCTTCCCCGAGACGACCCTCATCGACGGCCTCTTCGTGGCCTGGTGGTCCGTCCTCCGGTTGGCCGGGCCGGGTCGGGCGTCGTGGCAACGGATCGTAGCCAAGCTCGGTGCCGGGCTGGCGACCGGCGTGGCCCTGGCGGCACCGCTCCTCATCGCCTTCGCCGGCTATCTTCCCTACGCCGACGTCGGTGGCCACAACGGTGAGTTCGCATCCGTGTCCCTCGCCCCCACGGGACTCGCCCAACTGATCCTCCCTTACTCTCTCGGGCCGATCTTCGGGTTTCACGCTCCGGCCGGGGCCACCGACACGATCTCGCTGCTGTGGGGCAGTGTCGGGGGCTTCCTCACGGTCACCGTCATTGCCGCCGGCCTCGTGGGGCTCATCGGGCGGCGGCAGCGGCTCCTCCGGCTCGGCCTCGGCGCATGGATACTGGTCTGCCTGCTCCGCACCTTCGGGTTCCCTCCCGTCGTCCATCTCATGGCCCTCCTGCCCGTCATCCGGCTCACCGCCTTCTATCGCTACGCCGACGGATCGTGGGAGTTCGCCGCAGTGGCCCTGGCTGCCCTGGGCATGGACGACATCGCCCGAAACATGACCAGACGGCGGGTGCTGGCAGCGGCTGCCGCCGTCACGGGTGTTCTTGCCGCCTGGGCCGCCGCTACGGCGTGGCCGCTCCTGACCGCTGCCGTCGGTCCGTCGGGGGCGCTGGGAGCCCACCGCCACATCTACGCAGTGGGCAGCCTGGTGTTCGCATCGGTGGCCCTGGCCCTTCTGGCCGTCGGCGGACTCATGGCGGGTCGTCGCAGCGAACCATCCCCCGCCGAACGGGTGCAGAGGCTCAGCCGGGTCGAACGCGGCAGGAGGCAGGGGCGCGCCCTGATGGCGGGTGTGGTCGCTGCCGAATCGATCGTCCTCCTGGGGTTCACCTATCTGTCTGCCCCGCCACCCACGCCGCTCGAAGCCGGGTCGGTCAGTTGGCTCCAGGCCAACCTGGGGGACCATCGCTTCTACACCCTCGGGCCCATCCAGCCCGACTACGGGTCCTACTTCGACATCGCCGAGGCCAACGTCACCGACAACCCCGTCCCCACGGCGTGGAGCCGGTACATCGGCGCGCGCCTCGACCCCAACTCGCCCCCGCGGAACTTCACCGGCGGAGCGCGCATCGACCCGAACGGCCCCACGCCGGCGCAGGAATTGAGTGCCAACCTTCCCAGCTACGAGGCGGTCGGCGTCCGCTACGTCGTCGAGAACGCCACCGGACTCGACGTCCTGGGCCAGCCATTTCCGGCGGCGGGGTCTCCCCCGTGGCCCGCAGGTCCTCGCCTCGTCTACCACGACACCTTCGCCGAGATCTGGCAGCTTCCTGCTCCTGCACCTGTGTTCTCTCTGGCGGTGACCGCTCCGGCCGCCGGTGGGGGTCGGGTCGACACTCCGTGCACCGTGACCGGCGTGGGATGGGACCAGGCGACGGTGCACTGCTCCCAGCCATCCGTGCTGGTGCGGAGGGTGCAGTACCTCCCGGGGTGGACGGCGACCGCGGAGGGCCGTGCGCTTCCCGTCCGGGAGGACCGGGCGGGCCCTGCCGGACTGTTCCAGGAGGTGTCCGTGCCCTCCGGCACGACCTCTGTGGACTTCACCTATCTACCGCCCCACGAGATCCCGGCGATCGCTGCCGCCGGTCTGGCCTTGCTGGTCCTACTCGGATCCCTCATTGCTCGATGGATTCGCAGGGAACGCCGGACACGGACCTCGTAGACCGCTCCGCGAGCTCGTCGTGGGCCCTCGGTGTTCGACCTGCCGACCTCATCACCGGTAGAGGGACAGGGGTCCCCAGGCGAACTCCCACCTACCCCAAAACCGGTCCGACGTCCTTCCACCACACCTGCATGGTCCTGCCGTCGGGCATTCGAACCGAACCCGCCAGTGTGAACCCGGTGGATCGCAGTGCCGGAATCACCGCCAGCGGATGGGGGAGCGGCCCCCAGGTGGCGGCAATCCGATCCGTTGCATTTGGGCCCACCATGACGATGTTCGGCTCGCCGAAGCGTGGCTCCGTGAGCTGACCGACGAAACTTGCCCCGGCCACTGAGGGCGGCTGCACCAGGCCCATCCCCGGTTGCTGTCCCGTCTGGAGCTGTACTTCGAGGCCGAGGGAGTTCGTGTTGACGAACGGATCCTCGGTTGCCAGCAGGATGACTGGCTGCCGCCCGTGCGCCTTAGTCGTCGCGACGATCAGAGAGGCCAGCGCTTCGGTCACCCGCTGGTTGGCCCGCAACACCGCGTCCACCGAAGCTTGCGACGGCACCGGGCCGGGCAAGAAGGTATCCGCGTAGATGGCGAGCGATCCCCTGCCGTCGAAGGCGACGACGCTCCAGCTTCCGAACCGCGCGACCACCGGTGTTCCGGTGACCAGAGCGCTGCTGTCGATCGCGAACACCAACGTCGCTGTCAGGAGGCAGCAACTGGTTGTGATCACAGTGGCCGGCCGCGACCTGCTTGCGGCCGACACAACCAGCACCACGGCCATCGGAATCATGGTCAGCTCGAATCCGGACCCCAGGTTGGCCGTGCTCGACAGGGCGAAGAACGACCACACCAGCACGATCGCCACCGCGCACACGTCCCCGGCGGCAATCCGGCGGAGCCGGGATGGCAATCCGGTGGACGTGCCACTGCTCGAGACAGGGACAGGTTTGGGCGAGTGTGCTCGGGCATCCGGACGGACAGCGGCCTGGGCGTGCCTCGTTCCACGGTGTCGGGCCGCGGACCGGCGGCCCCAGTCCACGACGGCCACGATCAGGCAGAAGGCCAGGAGCACGGTCGTGGGAGCGAATAACATCGCCTGGATGGCATGGCTCGGACGAGCCGTCCACCAGCCGAGCGAGAGCACCGAGCTCGACTTCCCGTAGTGGGTGGCCTCGCTGCCGTAGCCGTAGTTGGAAAGGTACTTCAGCACGTTCCGCCAGGATGCCGAGTACCACCCCCAGGCCACCACTAGGGCGACACCCAGGCCGAGGAGCGCATTACCGACCCGCCGGCGGTTCAGGCCGACTGCCCACAGGCGCACCCCCAGGGCCACCAGCAGGCCCGGCAGGAGGCCGAGGACCATCGTGCGCGACAGCGCTGCGAATCCCAGCACTACTCCCCATGCCACCACCGGCCACAGGCGATCGAACCGCCCGGCCCACAGCTGCGCCGCCAGAGCCGCCGTCAACATCGAGGCTGCCACCAAGCCGAACTCGAACGTCCGGGACGCCTCGAAGATGCCGGGAACCGCCGCAACCACCGCGGTGGCCGCCAGCGCCTGCATCCGCCCTCCCAGCCGCCGGGCGATGCACCAGGTCGCCACGAGCAGCACGACGTAGAAGAACTGTTGGGTGGCGATGAGCCCGAATGGACCCACGCCGGTCATCCAGTGGACCACCGCGGCGAACGCCGGCAGCAGGGGTGCTTGCGGGTCAGGGTTGTGCAGGTGGCCAAGGAACCCGCCCAACCCTCCGGTGGTGAGGAACGACGCGTCGGTCAAGGCCCGCTGGAGATAGCCGGCCTCGTCGATGTCGAACGGAAGGCCCCGGCGGTACGTGTCGATCCACCACAGGTTGACGGCCACCGCTGTGCCGATGAGAACGACCAGGGGCACCACCGATGCCGGCCACCGTCGTCGCAGGTCGCCCGGTCCGTCGCTCGGTTGGTCCGTAGGTGACGCCGCCTGCTCCACCGGTGCCGCAGCGTGGTTCAGCGAGGCCGCAGCGTAGCTGGCCTCGGACGCTGTTTGCGCCAATTCGGGCATCGTCCTCCTTCGGGGCTCTCATCGTAACTGTTCGAGTCCGGGTGAGGAGCCAGGCGACCACCCCCGCACGTCGGAGCCGTTACGCGTCGGAGCGGTGGCGACCGGCGGAAACGATGCTTTCGTCCCATGCCCACAGACACACCGACGACGCTCCACGACCTGCTCGGTGATCTGCGAACACTTTCGTGAACTTGCCGTAGCATCTTGGCTCGTAGGAATACCCGGCGAGCATCTGAGGCGGAATTGGAAATGGTGCTTCCATCACCTGAATGTGACGCATGACCCTCGACGCAACTCAGGTTTGAGAACGGCGCATTGATGAGACGTCGGGGAGCCGCTGGTCAGGTCGCACCGTACGGACCGCATGCCCCGTGGCGTCCGATCGACAAGGCCGCCAAGCTCGAGCGTGGTGGCCCGTGGGCATTCCCTTCTGGGCGAGCACCGCAGTAGGGAAGCGACTGAGCGTGTCACGAGCAGTCGCGTCCGACAAGCAACCGGCATCGGAGAACGAGGGGGATCGAAGCGCGGCTTCTTCCGGCATCCTGCACCACGGCCGTGACCGGCGACTGTCGTGGCGGCCGATCGCCGCCGTGATCGTCTACGCCGGCTTGGGGTTGGCAGCCAACTGGCCGACATGGCCCGGCGACCCAAGTCGCATCCGATACGGAGATCTCGAGCAGATGACGTGGTACCTGGCCTGGACCCCCTACGCGCTCCTCCACGGCCACAACATCTTCGCGACGACGTGGCTGAACTACCCGATGGGCATCAACCTGGTCCAGAACACTTCGGCACCGCTGCTGGGGCTGCTAACCGCTCCTCTCACACTTCTGGTGAGCCCAATCGCCAGCCTCAATCTGCTCTTATGGTTGGCCTTCCCGCTCTCGGCGGCGTCGATGTTCTTCGTGTTGCGGCGATGGGTGACATGGGACGTGGCCGCCTTCGTCGGTGGAGCCCTCTACGGGTTCTCCCCCTACGTGGTCACACAGAGCCTCGATCATCTCAATCTGGCCTTTGTCCCGCTGCCGCCACTGATACTCCTTGCCGCCTACGAGACCCTTCGGCCAGGCCAGGAACACCCGCAACGCTGGGGAGCGGCACTCGGCGCTTTCCTGGTTTCCCAGTTCTTCATTTCGGCAGAAGTTGCCGCAACCACGGTCATCGTCACCGGCGTGGCCATGGTGGTGCTGGTCATCGCATCACCCCGCCAAGTGCGCCTTGCCGCACGCCAGGGGAGGCTCGGACTCCTCGTGGCCGTGGCCATCGTGGCCGTGTGCATTGCCTATCCGGTCTGGGTGATGCTGGCGGGGCCCCACCGGTACCTCGGCCCTCCCTACCCGGGTGGCGTCAGTGCCGACCTGCTCGGAACGGTGGCTCCGACGTCGATGCAGCAGTTCGCGCCCGGACCACTCGCCCAGAAGGGAAGCAAGCTGCTCTTTGGCAACATCACTGAGAACGGGAGCTACCTTGGACTCCCGCTCCTCGTGGTCATGGCTGTCATCGTCGTGCAGTGCCGGCACAGGCGATGGGTTCGATTTGCTGCGCTGATGACCGTCGCCACCACGCTGCTGTCTTTCGGTTCTCGCCTGGTGGTGGCAAACCACACCACATCGATTCCACTGCCGTTCGCTCTTCTCGGGCATCTCCCGCTGGTCGGTAATGTCATCGCCGCGCGCTTTGCGCTCTACACGGCACTCTTCGCCGCGCTCCTCGTAGCACTCGGAATGGATGAGATGCGCACGAGAGTCTTTGCTCGGGGCGCCGAACGCTCCGCTGCTCTGCGCCGGGGACAGATGCCGACCAAGAGCCCCGCGGCTCTGGGACTGTGGGTTGTCGGCATCCTGGCCATTGCTTGTGTCATCTCACTGGTCCCGCGATGGCCCTTCTCTACCTCGGCGACTGCCGTCCCCGCCTACTTCAGCAGTGACTCCCTGAATCGAGTGCCGGCGAGCAGCATCGTCCTGATCTCGCCATACCCGTCGGTGGAAAGCCTGCATGGACAGCTCTGGCAGGCTGTGGCAGGCATGCGGTTCAGAATCATCGGAGGGTACGGGCTATTCCCGGGCCCGGATGGCAGCGCCACCAACTTTCCGGCCATCCTGCGACCTGAAGATGTACAGCGATTCCTTTGGTCTCAAGCCACCGGTGGGGCTGCGTACCCATCAGGGCCGATCCCCTCGAGCAAGGTGCGTCTAGCCTGCGACCTCCAGGCGTTCCTGGGCAGGCAGAGCGTGGGTACGGTGCTGGCCACGCCCTTGGTTGCTGAACCCGAGGTCGTCAACTCCCTTTTCGCCCAGGCACTTGGCAAGCCCTCGATGACCGTTGGCACGGTGACCGCCTGGTACGACGTACAGCGCGACATCCGGCTTCACGCGGCCCTGTGCACTTCGTAGCCTGACCCGGAATCCTGAACACCCCCGTCAAGGCGCCACCGGGACTCCAAGGAGGACTATCAAGGCGGAGAGGACCTGACAGACATGGCGTGGATCCATTTTCACCTTCGAATCCTCAGAGGGCGAATTCCAACGGTCGTCGCAACGGACCGGTCATGATGGCCGGCACCACCCGAGCGACGAACCGTTGGAGGCCCAAGCATGGCGGTTGCAGTACCGAGCGCGCACGAGAGCGAGGAGATTCGTGTCGGATTGGAGGCCAGCGAGATTGCACCTATGAACGATGCTTTTTCTGCGATTTCCCAGCTGACAGCCGACCTTGGCTACATGATGGGGCACAATCCTGACGGGTATGGTGACCAACGCGACATCATTGTGCGAATGATGGTGGAGGTCGCATCATTGATCGGGTCGTTCTCGGACTTCGGCACACAGTGGATCTCACCAATCAGCTTTTCGGCCGAGGCGATTCGGCCGAACTGAATTCGTTGTCCCACGTGGCCGTGCCACTGGTGAGAATGCTGGACGGGAGCGCTTCCGGCGTTCTGCGGAGACCCTCCACGAGCCGCAGGATATCTGACGCATACCCCTTCGAATCGTGTCGTTCTGTCACCAGGCGGTGCCCTGCAGCCCCCACCCGGGCCAGTTGCTCACCGTTGGCGGTCAGGATCCGCTCGAGAGCATGAGCTGCAGCCGCAAGGTCCCGGGGCTCGAAGAGAAACCCTGTCTCTCCGTCGGTTAGCAACTCGGGGAGGCCGAAGACCGACGTCGCCAGAACCGGGACCTCGAAGCCCATGGCCTCCAGCACAGAGCGCGGCAACGACTCGACATCCGACGCACACACGAGCACGTCCGCGGCTCTGTACCACTGATACGTATCCTCTGTGACCGGGACGACCCGTGCCTGAGCTTGGATTCCTGCCTGCCGGATGAACGCTTTCAGGGCCGCTGCGTAGGGAGTCCCCGTGTCGCCGACGAGGACCAGTATGGCCTCATCGCAATCACCGCTCACCTGGGCAAACGCTTCGGCAAGCATGGTTTGTGCCTTGCGCGGCTCGGTCGTGCCCATGACGAGGAGCACCTTGCAATTCTCCGGGATCCTTAGAGCGTGCCGGGCCGCCTCCCTGCTGTGGTCCTTCTTGTACAGCTCGATACGCGCCAGATCGACCCCATACGGCACGACAAGTGACCGTCCTGCACCCGTTGCTTCCGCGTATTGTTGGCGCGTCGCCTCGGCCTCGAACACGACCGCCTGCACTTGGCACAACGCCCGATCGAAGGCAGCGCGAACGTCTGGGTGCACATAATCGGGCGGGAAGGCGACCGACCAGATCACCGACGGTGTGTAGCTTTCGTGGATCGCCCACACCGTGGGAAGTCCCAGGCGCACCGCGACATCCGCCCCGAAGAATGATCCGAACGAATTGACCAACGCCGCGTTGTGGCCTCGGTCCCTGATCCACACTCCGAGTTCCCCAACGCGGGCTTCGTACCACTGCATGTCGTTCACGGGGGCATCTGGCGTCACGTAGATCTCGATGCCCATGGCCTCGAGATCGTCAACCAGCGGGCCTTCCCTCGAAGCGACGACTGTGCACTCGAACGCGCGACCTGCGCCGGCTTGATACAGCAGTTCAGACAGCCAGAGCTGCCCTCCTCCATACCCCATGTCATGGGTGAAGGCGACCAGGTTCAACTCCCCCTCATCGCCCGCGCTCGCACCGGCAAGGAGGCGGTCGGTCCGGCTACGCACCAATCGACTGCGCTCGGCATCGGTCACCCGACGCCCACGCTGGGATGGCTCAGTCGAGACCGGTGTCGAAGGCTGGATCCGATAGGTTCGAGTGGCGAGCACAGCTTCGGACACCGTGCCGATCGTTGCCCGGATCTCCACTGTCGCGGTGTCTCCGAGATCCGGAACCTCGCCCAGGTCGATCAGGTGCTCGAACCCCGACACCAGTGCATGAGGAACCCGGTGATGCCGTGCGACATCCATACGTTCGGTCCCCAGCCGGGCGGGGCCGAAGTCGTGCCCGTTGACGACCACCTGCACACGCTCGACGGGAGCGGGCTCCGTCAGCGCCCATCCGACCACGCGTACGATGCCAGGCCCGATCTCCTCCCCCTCAGGGGGAAGATCGAGCAGCCCGAAGAACTGGTCACGGAGGGCCGATGGCGCCATCTGCAGTCGCTCGACTCGCGATGGGGTTGCGACTCGGACCGTTATCGGTTCGAAGTCCGTTGGCGAGTCGCCCGGCGCTCCCCATATCCGCACAGCGAGCTCTACATCGCCGTCGGGAAGGTCTCCGAGATCAGCGACGAGCGACCAGCCGGCACCGGCGAGAGTAGGGATGCCTGTCGCTTCCGCCACATCAGGGCGCGCATCACCGCCGATCTCTCCCCGATCGACCTCTTCCCCGTTCACCGACACCGCGACTGCCGACGCCGGGCGATCACCCTTCCGATGCCAACCCCGAACAACAACGGGCCCAGGTCTGACGACGGAGCCCGGCCGGGGCTCGTCGACAAAGCCGGTGAGATGCGAGGTCTGACCACTTCCCGGAGGAGGAGACTCGGAAAATGCAGCCAGCCCCCGCCGCGCCCGAGCACGCAGGTCACGGGCGTCCTCGATCCATTCCTTCCAGATCACAGAGGCAGGTCTTCCCCAAGCGGGGCCGACCACGACTGCCACGTGTTCCAGATGCGAGGGATGCCTTCCTCCAACGGAACCGGACTCCAGGCTATGAGCTGATGGAGCGTGGTCACATCGAGCACGATCGCCTTCACATCGAAGAGGCGCTCTGGGAGCCAATCCACGTGTAGTGGATGACCGGTTACATGCCCGACGATCGCCAAGACGTCGCGCACGGAGTGCCCGGTGCCGCTACCCACGTTCAATACACGAGGCCCATCCGAACATCGGTAGAGCTGCACCACTGCGTTCGCAACATCTTCGACGGTGACGTAGTCACGCAACGCGGTCCCGTCGCCGAAGATTCGCACGCCGTGGCCCGATCGGGCTGCATCCAAAAATGCTGCGATCAAACCCTGACCCCTTTCAGGCGATTGCAGGGGACCGTACGCATTGGAGATCCGGAGGATCCTCGCATCGATGCCGTACCGATCGGAGTACATTCCGATGTACTTTTCCGCCGCGAGCTTTGTTATCCCGTACGCAGTAATTGGGTCACAGCGGGTCGACTCGTCTGCCGGGACCTTCACCGGATTGCCGTAGACGGTTCCCCCGGACGACAGAAACGTGAGGCTGATCCCGGGCCGCCGCCGAAGCATCTCGAGAAGCCGGACAAGAGTCGGCACCGTCTGCAAGAGGTCATCTACGGGATCACCATTCGACCCCGCCGGAAGCGGGCACCCCAATGCGTGCACTACGTGGTCGGCATCTTCGAGGCCCCGCTCCAAGACCTCTTCATCCTCTGCCGCACCCAGCACAAGATCTGCCGTCCGCAGCTTCTTCCTCTTGATGCCGGTCGGGCCGTGACGCGCCAGCACCGCCACCGACGATCCCTGCTCGATGAACCGCCCGGCGATCTCCGAACCGAGAAAGCCCGTTCCTCCGAGGACGAGTACTCGGCGGGGAGACAACCGGTGATTCATCGTTGCGGGCATCTCCTCGGTTCGGCTCGCGGCCCCAGGCGGCGAGTGTTTCCAATCCGCGCCATCGGAATCCATTCCGGGAAGATGATAACAGCGGGAGGCTCCCCAGCCCTCCGGGCACCTCGTCCGATTGCCTGAGCGTGCCGGGGCCGACACCTCATCCCGATCACCGAATTCTGTTCCCCGTGCTTCCCGGAGGGCATCCCACGGTGTTCGGAGCAGCGCGGGCACGGCACCACCTCGACGAGCGCGCCCGACCCGGCCGTGGCACATTTCGAGAGGAGCCTTCAACCGGGTTTCGGTAGTGTTCAGGATACGATGGTTGTCTTGAGGACCCCAGAGCCGGGCACCGCGGGCGGCCGGCTTCCGGACCGCCGTTTCGAGGCGATCGACGAGGCGGTCGCTTCCGCCCGGACCCGGGTTCTTTCGGTTGACGTGTTCGACACGCTCCTGTGGCGCCGGGTGCCCAAGCCCACCGACGTCCACCTCCTGGTCGGGCGCCGGCTGGCCGAAAGGGGTGCCCTGGCCCCCCACATCGACCCGCGTGCGTACGCCCGGCTGCGGATTCTCGCCGAGGAGGAGGCTCGCCGGCGCAAGCAGCGGGACTGTGGATCCGTGGAAGCGACGCTGTCCGAGATCCATGCTGTACTGGCTCCCGGCGTCACACCGACGCTGAGCGTCGTCGAAGCGGCCGGTCACGAGCTGGCCATCGAGCAGGAGGTGACCTTCGCCGACCGCCGGCTGGCCGGCTACCTCCAGCAGGTCCGGGCAGCCCTACCCGACCTGCGCCTGATCGCAGTGTCCGATACCTACTTCAGCGCCGCCCAGCTGCGCTCCCTCTTCGCCGCCTGCTCACTCGGCGAACTCCCGCTGGCCGGCGTGTACACCTCCAGCGACCACGGTACGGGCAAGGGCGACGAGCTCTGGAAGGTCGTCGTGGAAGACCTGAGGATCGAGCCGGACGAGCTGGTCCACCTGGGAGACAACCTCGAGGCAGATGTGTCGTGCGCCCAGCGGGTCGGCGTCCGGGCGGTGCACTACCCCATGAGCACCGATCGGTATCTCGCCATCGACATCCGTGAACGCGTAGTCGGCCAACCGGGTGACGCCAGCACGTGGTGCAACGAACGGGCAGGTGACGGAGGCCTGACCGCGCTTCGGCGCCGGGCGACGTTTTTGCCGCCGCCCCGCCCCGTGGGCGACCGGGAGCAGGTGGCCTGGGAGACGGGGACCGCAGTGCTCGGCCCGGTGTTCACCGGCTTCGCCCAGTGGGTCAGAGAGCGGGCCGCCCGTGCTGGTTCCGAGCGCGTCGTGTTCCTGATGCGTGAGGGGCGCTTCCTCAAGAGCCTCATCGAACGGGCAGAGGCGGCAGATGGCGGCAATCTGCGGACCGATACGGCGTGGGTCTCACGTGAGGCCTGCGCCCGCGGTGCCATCTACGAGGGCTCCGAGGGGGAGCTCCGGTCCTTCCTGGACAGGCTTCGGGCCCCGTCACCCGGACAGATCCTGGAGTCCTTCGGATTGGAGGCCGCTGACGTCCCCGAGCTGGATCGGCTGACACAGCAGTTCGAAGCGACCAACGGGGCGCCGGGGACGAGTGAGGCCCTGGTCGACCTGGTACTCGGCCGACCCGCACTCGTGGGCAAGGTGGTCGCCCGGTCCGCCGAACGCCGACGCCGGCTGGTGGCCCACTTCGAGGCGGCAGCCGGACCAGGGAGCGGGCCGGTGATGATCGTGGACGTGGGGTGGTCCGGCACGATCCAAGAATGCCTGGAAGGGATGCTCTCCTCCGAGGGATCGGATCTGGCCCTGCACGGGTTGTACCTCGTAGCGCACGTCGGAGCGGCCGAACGTGTCCTCCGGGGGACGGCCCTCGAGGGCTTCCTCGGCGACGTGGGGACGGATCCCTTCGACGTGGCTGCGATCACCGGGGGCCCCGAGCTGGTCGAGCTGGTCTGCATGTGCGACGAGGGGTCCCTGCTCGAGATCGCCGAGGACGGGACACCGGTCCTCGGACCGGTGTCCGTCAGGCCGGGGGAGATGGCCTCGAGAGACCTCGTCCAAGCGGGCATCGACGCGTACCAGACCGAATGGCTCGGCTACCGCCGTAACGACCTGGGCGCTCAGGAGCCCTTCGAGACCACTCCTGCCGGGTCGGCGATCATCGGGCTCATCTTGAAGCGCTTCCTGTCCCAGCCCAACCGGGACGAGGCCGAGATCTTCAGCTGGTGGGAACACGAGGAGAACTTCGGCAGCCGCCAGGTCGACCAGCTGGTGCCGCAGCGGTTTCTGCCGACCCTGGCCTACCGGACAGCCGAGAACCTCCACTGGGCGGCGACGAGCGAGCTCTACTGGGTCGGCGGCGCGGCCGCCCTGGTCGACAACGAGATGGCGGACTCTGTCGTGCTCATGCGGGAGGGCACGGTGGACCCGGGCCGCTTCAGTGCCCCTTCCGAGGCCGGCGATGTCCGGATCACCCTTGAGGGGCCCGGCGGCGCGCCGCACTTGACGGCCGCTTCCCTGCCGGTCGCCTCCAACCGGCAGGGATTGAGCCTGGTCGAGTGGAGCGGTCCGGCAACCGGACTGGGGCGGGTTGTCGTCCAACCGAGCGAGCACTCCTCACTGCTGCGGCTCGATCTCTTCGAGGTCGTGACCACCAACCCCGGGGGCGCCGTGACGACCGAGTACCGCTGGCAGCACGGCGACGACCAGGGGCGTCTTCCCACAGCCGATGTGCGGTGGGTGGCACCCGGCGTGCTGGCCCTCGACGCCGACAGCGCTCTGGTGGTCGACCTTCCCACGCCGATCCTCACGGGAGAGCTTCGCGTCGCACTCGCAGGGGCCTACCTACCGATGCCGGGAGGCTCGGCGTTGCCCACCGACAGCACCGAAGCCGAGCTCAGAGCGGTCCGCCACGAGCTCGATGCCGTGTACCGAACCAAGCTCTTCCGCATCGGCGCCCTGCCACGCCACATGTACGGAGCGCTCCGCCACCGTTTCGGCCGGCAGGACAGCTAACCAGAGAGGGGCGGGCGGGTGACAGGTCGCAGCCGGTCCAGCACCCGCTCGGCCTGCGGCAACGGGAAGTTGAGGACCATCACCATGTTTTCGCAGGCGGTCTGGCGGTCGACGACGGCCACCGTGCTCGGGAGTCCGTCGGTCAACCGGCGAAAGGCGGTCACATAGTCGAGCGCGCCCTGCTGGACGGCGCCCAGGAGGACGGCATCGTTGGAGCCCCCGTCCGAGGCGTCGTCGTAAAGGGCGGCCGTCGTCCCGAGGCAGCGTTCGAGGAAGCCCCGCGACATTCCGAGCATGTCGTCGTAGAGGGAGCGGAGCGCCTCGATCCGCCCGTCGGCGAATGCGTAGGTGGGCATGGCGTCGTCGGGTGGCACTGGCACTGGCCCCACGCCGAAACACAGCCCGGCCACCGGCGGCCGCTCCCAACGCCCCGTGAGCACGCCACCGTCCCACCGAGCAGTGGCGCTGTCCCAACCGATCGCCACCGCGGCCGGGCGGGTGGAGCCGCCACCTCCGGCGAAGTCCGTGGCCACCCCGGAGGGACCCACCCCGCTGCCCCCGCCTGACAGCAGGTGGGATGGCAGCGCCGCTCCACCCCACCATGCGCGATAGGCGTGGGCGATGAACCGCCCGTCGGGATCGGCAAAGCACAGGCTGTCACAACCGCTCCGCCCGGCAGCTCGGTGCAGCCACTGGACGAACCCCGTCATCAGCGGCCCCAACGCGCCGTAGCCGACCACGTACGCCGCCGAGGGAACGTCGTCCGCCATGACCTTGTGCGCTACGGGCGCATTGAGCAGGCTCCGGTGAAGGTTCTTGAGGCGGAACCCGTCGACCTCGAGATGGTGGAACACCAGCGGACCGTTGAGCGCGGCGGCAGGCCCGTGCTGCTGGCGGTACCCGTCGGTAGCACGGGGGACGTGGTGCACCTCCACCCCGTGTCGCTCGGCCGCGGCAGCCGCTGGCCCGTCGGACCCGACATGGACCACGTGCCGCTCGGGGAACCGGCGGACGATCTCGGCCCACGAGCTCCCGTCGGAGATCGACGTACCCGTCTCGCAGGAGATCAGCAGATCGGAAACCGCGGTGATCCCCGCCTCGGCCGACACCTCCTCCAGGAACGAGCGGGGAAGGTAGGTGTCGCTCACGCAGATGATCTGCTTGCCCTGTTCGACGGCGAAGGCGTACAGCTCGAGCATCCGCGGGTTCGCCCGCAACAGCCGGCGCTCGGTGTCGAGCTCGGAGCGGGCCAGGAGGGCGGCAGTCGTCGGGTCCAGCAGCATCAGCTCCGCCATGCGTTCGTGGATGGCGTCGAAGGTGACCGACTGTCGGCAACGTCCCGCCTCCTCCGCCTCCACTTGCAGGGCCGACGCGGCGTCGAGCCGGCGGGGAGCCAATTCCTCGGTGAGGTACCTCCCCGAGGTGGCGTTGAAGCACTCGTGGCTCAGGCGGTGGATGTCGATCGGCCGGCAGATGTCGCGGACGAGCAAGGTGTCCACCAGGTCGAAGGAGACGACGTCCGCTTCCTTGACGATCGCCTGCAGGTCGTTCATTCCGGTCAGCTCTCCGAAGGGAGTCCGCTGGTCGAAGGGGAGGTGGCAGTTTGGAACCCTCCCACTTGCGAGCGCTCGATGGACTCGGCCAGCGCCCCGACCGACCGCTCGATCGAGTCCAACTTCGTCACCAGCGCGTGATCGGCAACGAGGGCACTCGCCCGCTGGGCCCGCAGGTAGTGCAGGAGATTGGCGAGGACGCCGATGCCCACCGAGTGGCGCTCGATGTCCTGGCGCAGATAGCGGTTGAGCAACTGCTCCCGCACCCGTTCGTGGAGGTCGCCGCCGTGGCCGGCCGAGTTGCCGAGCTCGTCGGACTGGCCCTTGCGGTGGTGGTAGTGGGCAAGGGGCTCGTCGATGTAGTGGATGTCGTGACGGAGCAGGAAGCGGATGTTGAAGTCCCAGTCGCCCAGCACAGGGAGGCTCTCGTCGTAGTAGCCCACCTCGCCGAGCGCCTCCCGCCGATACACGAACGAACAGGGAGGGAACTGGTTCCCCGAGAGCAGCCGGAACAGGCTGGTGGGTGGAAGCGGCCGCCGGCCGCCGCCCGCTGCGCCGAAGGGTGCCACATCGGCCATCGGGTCGAAGAGGAACCAGTCGAGCAAACGGATGTCCCCGTAGTCGATGTCCTCGTAGACGGCCTCCGTGTCCGTGACCACACCCATGGAACCCGTGCGCTCCATGGCGGCCACGGTGAGTTCGAGGAATCGCGGATGCCACGTGTCGTCGTCGTCGAGGACGGCGACGAACCGGGAGTCGGAGCACCGGAGACCGGTGTTCGTCGCCGCCTCCATGCCGCGCGGAGCCTCGTGGTGCACCACCTTGGCGCGCCCCTGCACCTGGTCCCGGCGGGCCTCGACCAGCTCCTCGACTGCACCGGGGTCACCGCCGTCGTTGACGATCACCATCTGCAGGTTCCCCAGCGTCTGCTGCATGACGCTCCGAACGGCGCGATCCAGCAGGATGGGCCGATCCTGGGTCCGGGTCACGACCGTCACCGTCGCCGCATCAGGCAAAGCCCATCGTCCTCTCCCCACCGGGCCCTGGCGGCCACAAGGTTCCGCTCCCCCCAGACTCTATCCACCCCGGTGCCCAGCCCACGGAGATCGGGCGGATGGCGGGCGGCACATGCGCCGTGGTCCATCTGGCCGTCGTTCGTCACGGGCGGCAGCCGTCCTCGCCAACCCCGCAGGCCCTCGCCTCAGCACGGTGATCACTTGTCGATGCGGGTCCACCGGGCTCGGGTGATCACGTCGAGCGAGCCCGTCCGGGCACCCGCAAGTGCGGCGACCCTGCCATGGTCTAGGAGTCCGGCTCGGCTACCCTTTTTCGGAAGCAATGCGCCGGCGGTCATCGACCAGTCCGGTGCGCCCACCCGGCAGGTCGGAAGTACCTCCGGCGCGGGCAGACACTGACGCGAGCAGGAGGAGAGAGAAGTCACCGTTCCCCGCCGAATCCGCCTGTTCTTCGCTGCATTTTGTGGCACCCTGCTCGTCCTCCTCCCAGGAACTGCGGGCGCCACCGTCCATGCCACGTTGGTTTCCTACATGCCGACCCATACCGCCTTCACCGGGATCGACCCCGGTGCCGGTCTCTTCTACAGCTATGCGCCCAGCACGGTGCAGACGAGCTCCAACTCCCGCTACGTCTTCTACTGTGGCAACTCGCCGAACGGCGTGGTCCGTGACCACATCATGCTCTCGGTGGGTCATCTGGTGAACGGCCGGTGGCAGTACGGTCGGCCGACGATCGTCTTCGGCCCCAAGGACGGCCCCGCCCGGAACAACTTCTTCGCATTCCACACCTGCGAGCCCGAGGTGATCGGCGGTCAATTCCATTTCGGCGGCACGCCGTACCGGTGGGCGTTGTTCTTCACCGCCGAATCAAAGGCCAGCAATTCCACCAACGTGATCGGCGTGGCGTTTGCCAACTCGCTGGCCGGGCCCTACCACCCGGACCTCACGCCGTTCGTGCAGACGTCCGACGACTTCGGAAAGAACGCCTATCCCAACAACTGCCCGGTCAACAGGAGCACTGGGCAGACGCTCTACTGCCTCGGTGAGCCGGCCGCCACCACCATCGCGGGCGGCCGGATCCTCCTCACCTACATGGGGAACTCGGGGAGCCCGGGGAACGACTCGAACCCGGCGGAAGGCCTGGTGCTCCGCGAGCTGAACCTGTCGAACGTTCCGAAGACCGGCCCCTGCACCGCCTGCTTCGTCGCCCTGCCGAGCGGCGCAAAGGTCGAGGCGGTCACCCAGGCCGGGCTTGGCACGTGGCCCCACGACGCCTCCATCGCCTACGACCCGGCTGGGCGCCGCGTCGTCCTGTCCTTCGACAACGGCCCCTACGACACCACCCTGAATGGCCCCCCGGTCACCCCGGCGGTCACCGAGGCCACGATCAGCATCGACAACCTTCTCCGGGGGACCGGGTCCTGGCGGTTGCAGGGAAGCTTCGGGGAGTGCCTGTCGGGCAACACCTACAACCACAACTCGGGCATCGTCCGGACGAGCAACGGTGACCTGCCATCAAGCCGCCAGTTGGAGGTCATCTACGCTGTGGCGAACAACAACCTGGGCGCCACCTGGGGAGTATGGGACTATCGCCTCTGGGACGTCAGCGCGCCCCTCACCGATGCGTCGGCCGCGCCCACGGTGCCCGCTGCCTCTGCCAGTTGCCCGGGCCTGGACCTGGTCGACGCCGCCGGTCGGGTGACCACCGGCGGTTCCGCTCTGAACTTCGGATCGGTGCCGAGTCCTGGGCCGACAGCGCCGACCGCCGGGTTGGCGCTCACGCCGGACCGGCAGGGCTACTACCTGGTGACGACGAACGGACAGATCACGACCTTCGGCGATGCCGTGGGTCGGGGTTCGATACCGACAGGCAGTGGTGCGGTGGCCGACGTGGTCGGCGTGGCAGTCGACGCCAGCACCGGCGGATACTGGATCGCCCGGGCCGACGGCACGGTCAGCGGCTTCGGTGCCCCTTCGCTGGGCCCGGTGACGTCCACGTCCGGCTCGGCGCCGGTGGTGGGCATCAAGGCCATTCCGAACGGCGAGGGGTACTACCTGATCAACTCGAGCGGCGGTGTCAGCGCCTTCGGCCACGCCACCAGCTTCGGGAACTTCGCTATACCCCCGGGCCAATCGGTGGCAGCAATGGCGACCACACCGGACGGGCTCGGGTACTACCTGATCACCAAGCAGGGCACGATCGCCACGTTTGGCAATGCCCGACTGTTCGGTCCGGCAGTCATGCACGCCCGCGCTCCGATCGCGGCACTGGCCGTCGCCGTGGACGGGTTCGGGTACTGGGTGGTGACCTCCACCGGCGCCGTCACCGGCTACGGGGACGCCGCCAGTGGTCTCGTCACCGTGGGGCCTGGCGGTAAGTCGATGGTCGACATAGCCGCGTCCTAGCCCCCGTTTCCTGGACAGACCGTCGTGAGCTGCCCTCGTCGCAGGTCAGAGACGGTGTTTGCTTGGAGTTGGTGTAGTACCTACGTCAGCGTTTCGGTGCGTATTTGTCGAGTCCGAAGAGGTCGTAGAGGCGCTGCTGGAAAGGATCCATCTCGGTGAGCATCCGTCGGGCCGGTGGCCGTCCCCGATCTCCGTGATAGGGCAGCACGGTCTCCTCGATTTGTCCGAGGGTCGAGTGAAGCCGACGCACGCTCATGTCGAGCCCGGCGTGCTTGGCTTCTCGCACCATGAGGCGTGTGACGCCGTGGGCAAGCACGCAGTAGAAGGTGTGCACCCGGATCTTGCTGTCGGTCCAGTGGAACATCGGGGAGAACGAGTCGACCTGGCGGTCATTCATTTGGCGGAAGTCGGACTCGACGGTGCACTGGGACCGGTAGGCGGCGATGACCTCTGTAACCGGCCACCCGTCTCGGTCGGTGAACAGGATCCGCTTTCCGAAGGGCTCGTCCTCGAGTTGCTTGCGGGCTTTCTCGTCGGTGGCCAAGGCGAGGGAGAAGTCCGAGGACCTGATCCAGCCGGTGTGGTGGTGATGACCCGGGGGACCCACCGGGCCTGATGATCGACGCGATCTCTGCTTCGACGCCGGCGGGGTCCTTTCGGGTCTTGCCCCGACCGAGACGTTCTGCGAGCTCGGTGACCGTCTGCGCCCCGATCCGCCACTCGATCTGGGTGAGCTGCTCAGGGGAGATCGCATCCATCGCATCCCAGAACCGTCGATGATCCCGAGAGGCGAAAGGCAGACGCACCAGTCGGTCATCGGCGATCTTGTCCCACCACTCCGAGACCGCCAGCTTGGAACGGGGAGCCACGATCCGGTTCAGGGTGGTGAAAGTGATGTAGGTGCCAACGCTTGTTCCGGCATTGCGCGTCCAGGGCCGACCACCTCGTCGATGATGTCGCCGACACCGAGACGATCGAGCACACCACACACGGCGGCGCGATCGCCGAAGGAGAGGTGGCGGGAGCGGTGTGGCTCGCCGGGACAGGCTCCAGCCAGTCGGGCCTCGATCTCCTCGGCCGAACCCAGGTAGCGCTGAGACACCTTCCCTGGTTTGCCGTTCGCTCGGGCCAGGAGCGTGTCAGGCCGAAGCTCCCAGGGAGGGCTGCAGGACCTGCAACTCACGCAGATGTGCGTCGTGAAGCACGGAGATCGCACGGGGAGACACTGGCGGTAGCTGTGGTGGGAGAAGGCGGCCGTTCATTTCAGGCAGCTGCCGAAGGAGCTCCAACAGGATGAGTTGGCTCGCCTCGAGGTCGTCCGTGCTGGCATCGTGCTGGTGGCATAGCGAAGGCTCGACGGGGAGGATGCGATCCGCTTGCTCGGATGGCGGCCATCGGGACCGGGCTCCGAGCCAGGTGCATGCAAGACGCCCGATGCGGATGCCGCTTAATCAACTTGATGTCGCGCTTGGATTGTTGGACCTGGCAACAGGCTATGACTGGTATCTCGATGGACTTCGAGTCCAACCACCTTGTCCCTAATCGGTTTCATTGCTCACCTCCTGCTGGTTCGGAGGCCACCGCGTCAGGGACCGGGTGAAGCGGATGCTGGGGTTCGTGGTCATGGCGACAATCGTCGGTCCCCCAAGGTACCCGCGCCAGCCTCGCAATTCCCGCTGAGGGCAGCAATGAGGGTACGGCGACTGCCACCGGTCGCCCTCGCACGTAATTTATTCTTCGTCGTGGCCGGCATGGCCATGGAGACTCATAGCCGAAGTGTCAGATTGGTCTGCCGACCTCGCTCGCCTACCCGGTGCGTTCCACCGTCACGGATTCGATGACTGCAGCGATTCCTGTCTCGGTGCGGACACGCAGCCCTACTCGTGCACCCGGTTCGTCGTGGTCCCGAGCAATCTCGAACGAAAGCTCCGTCGACCCGCCGAACAGGTCCCGCCGGCTGAGATGCACCTCTGCCAAGATGGTCTCGCCCTCCACGGTGTCCACGACTGCCACGACTGCCACGACATCAGCGTTTTCCAACTCGCTCGAGGTCTCGACTGCCGCATCCGGTGCGAAGCGTGTTCGCAGCAGGGCCCTGTAACGACCGGGCTGGAGTCGCCAGTATGGGCCGGAAACGACCAGACCCCGTCGGTAGTGGAGCGTGTTCACTTCGGTTCCGGCACGCCGTCCCGCCTCGCCGGCGTCCATCGTCGGCAGCCAGTCGCTTCGGGCAGGCAGACCCGGTTTCGCAGTGCCGACCCGTTCGACCAAGACCGCTCCGAGTGAGCCGGTGACCTGACCGCGCGAGCGAACGCCCACCTCCGTCCCGGCAGTGAGTGCCTCACGCAAGAGACCCCGCGGGATCGAGAAGTCAGCGCACACCTTGCCCGTCTCCATCTCCCCGAAGGTGACGGCCCTCCCTCCCAGCAGGTATCCCTCCGTTCTGACCTCGACCACCAAGGCCTGGTCAAGATCGGAACGCCCGAGCTGGCGGGGCCCGGGCGCGAGTTCCAACGTGACCTGGTAGCAACCCGGGTCGAGCCGGCCCAGCGGGCCGAATGCGACCACCCCTTCGCCAAACGGATCGACCTGGACCTCCAATCGGTCCCACCGACCGGCGGGGCCCGCCTGCAATGAGGCAAGGTGGTCCACGGTCGGCCCGACCTGCGACGTAGAGCTCGCACTCGGTATCGCATCGGGTCCCGCACGCCCGGCACGCCGCTGAAAGCGCGATCGCCATCCCCCTGCCGGCAGCATGGGCACCGCCGACCGAGGTGTGTCACGCAGTTGAACGGGCAACTGCAGCCCGGCCCTGGCATACGCGTCCTTGCACCACGCTCGGAAGTCACGGGTACCGACCGCGTCGAAAGGATCCGGGGGGAGTCGGGTGTGGGCATCTTCTGCTTCCATCAGCGCATCGGAATAGATGGAGCGGAGGCTGTCGTAGATCGGCACACCGCCTGGCAACGAGTCGAAGCCGAACGGGGCCCAGTGCAGATCGTCGAAGCCGGCAGCGATCAGCTCTCGACGGTACTCTTCGCACATTTCGGCCAGCACTGGGTCAGCCGAGCCGATCACGCGCGGGGCCCTCGTCGCCTCACTCGACCCGATCATACCCTCGAGTCGAGGATCGAAACCCGAAAAGTTGAAGGAACGGAGAGGCGTTCCCCCGGCCAGAATCCGGCCGTCCGACCGGGTGAGCGGTCGTTCGTGAAGGTTCCAGTAGGCGACGTCCACGCCGAAGTCTCGTTCGACGTGATATCGGAAGAACGAAGGGACGAAATCGAGCCAACGCTGGTCTAGCACCCGCATGTGGGGGATGTCGACGAGGCACTCCCGCCGGAGCCGCTCCTTCAGGAACCTGATGAACCCACCGTCAGCAGGCCCGACGCCGTAGATCCCCGAACTGAACATGCCAAAACCCAGAATCGCCGTCTCGTCGGGATCGAGCCCGTCTCGGGGCAACGGTTCCAGAACGTGGGGAACGAGCAGCACCCCGTCGGCCGGGACGGCCTCCCCCACCGGCGACAGGCTGTCACAGACCATGACGTGGCTGTCAATGCAGATCGCAGGACCACCCTGAAGTCCGAGCAGGTGATCCAGCAACCACGGCCTCAGGGCGATGGTGATCCGACGTCCCATGAGCATCACCATACGGTGCAGCTCCTCGCGTGCGATGCCGATGTCGTCCGTTGTGATCGTCCGAAACGGTTCCGGATCGACGGCAACCCGTCCTGCGACGTCGTCGACGATCAGAACCCTGAGGGACTCTCCGGGATGGTGCCGGGCAAACGACCCGGCCAGCACCCGGGCTCGTGGAAGCTCTGCTCGAGTAATGACGGTTCCAGAGATCACACGGACTCTTCCTTCCGCGACAGGATCGCCGAACGGACGAAGATCCGCTCGCTGCCTTCGGTGGAGATCCGAAGGTCGACGACGGGTGTCAGCTCGAGCAGCGGAGGAGGAGCTGCCCTCGCCAGGACCTCGAACTCGATCGAGTAGGTACTCTCGACGCCTCTCTCCCGATCCGCCGCACGAAGGGTAACCAGGCGCTCGCCCACCTCGGCCCCATCGCACAGCACCTGCACACGCGCCACGCCGGTGGGATCAGTGTCGGAGATCTCGCCTTCTGCTCCCTCGATCACCACATCGAAGCGGTACCACCCCGGGTTGAGTCGCCATCCGGGACCATGGGCGAGGACCCCGACCTTGCCGTCGAAAGAATGGACCTCAGTTCCCACTCGAACCGCGTTGTCGTCGATCCACAGCGCCGGCAGCCAGTCGGTCTCTCCCACTACGGCGACGGGGTTGACGTCGCCGATGCGCTGCACACGCACCGAGTCCAGCACGGCATCGAGCTCCGCTTGGGCCCTGACCCGTAGCTCCACTCGGGTGTACCGGTCATCGGCCCACCGCCCCGCCAACTCGAATTCGAGGGCGGCGCGACCGGCCGCGAGGTCGTCCCCGGTCACCGCCCGGAACGCCATCACATAGCCGTGGATGACCACTTCCGCCAGAGCCACCACCGTAGTCCCGCCACTGGGCCGACCTCCATGGGCGTTCACCAGGGGGTGCAGGCCCAGTTCGGCGCGATAGCGTCCTCCGTCGAGTCGCCACAGGGGACCCTCCACCATGAAACCGGCACGTCCTGAGCTCCTGACCACCTGCGATTCTGTCCGTTCGCCCACGTCGCCGACCCACATGGCTGGCAGCCAGTCGGATGGCACGACATACTCGGTGGTGGCCACGTCGCCCACCCGCTCGACCAGCACGGCCCGGATCGTGCCGCTCGCCCCACCGAAGCACTGGACGCTCATCTCGACTCCTGCGCTGAGCGCCACATCCTGCAACTCTGTAGGAATCACGAAGTCGAGCGCCACCGAGCTGCTGCCTCGGCGGTCGACCGATACGTAGCTCAGCACGAAACCGTCTACCAGCGCCTCGATGAGCAACACAGTGGAGTCCACGATCTCAACGGCTGATCGATCCCCGAGCCAGAGTTCAACGATGGCTCGGTAGTGGCCTGCATCAGCGAGAGCACCGGGACCGACCAGCACCACCCCTCTCCGGCTGGGGTCGATGCACACCGCACCTATCGGGTTTCGCACTCCGGCTTCACCCTCTGCCATGCGGCCGATCCAGTCCTCGGCGGTCGTCGGCCCCATGCCTTTCCGGGCCAATCGCTCCGGGACCTCCTCTCCGGCCTTCGCGTAGGCAGCCTGGGCCCAACTCCTGAACGCGTCGGCGTCAACGGCCTCGAACGGATCAGGAGGCCCGGATCCGCCGGTGGCTTCCGCGTGGAGTAGCGCGTCAGTGTAGAGCCGCCTCAGGCTGGCGTAGACGGGCGTGCCGTCGGCAAGGAAGTCATAGGCGAACGGAATACAGTGTTGTCGTCCGAATCCGGCCCCGTTGAGCGCGTGGGCGTAGCGATCGCACAGTTCGGACAACAGTGGCTCATCCCGCACTTGGACTCGAGGCCGCTCCCAGAAGTCGCGGGCACTCAGGACCGTTGGCATCCGCGGATCGAAACCACTGAAATGGAAAGCCCGCAACGGCTCTTCGCCTGCATAGAGTTGCCCCTCAACGAGTGTCAATCGACGCTCATGGATGTTCCACGGTGCCGCGTCGACACCCGGATCTCTCAGTACATGGTGGTCGAAGAGAGCGGGGACAAAGTCGAGCCAACGCTGCTCATTGACTCGCATCCCGGGAACATCGGTGCGGCACTCCCGGCAGAGCCGTTCCTTCATGAACTCCAGGAATGCCACGCCTACTGCACCCACCGCGAAGCAGCCGCCGTTGTACGCGCCAACCCCCAAGACGAGGGTTTCGCTCGGCAGGCGGCCGTCGCGCGGCATGGGCGTCAGCACATGGGGAACCACGACCACTCCGTGTCGTTCGGCCGCATCTGCCATCGCTTTCAACGAGTCGAAGATCATGATGTCGCTGTCGATGTAGATGGCCGAGTTGGCACCGGCCTTCAGAAGGTGCTCGAACACCCACGGTTTGATAGCGGCGATGAGTCGGCCCCCAAAAAGCATGGCCATCCGGTGAAGCTCGGCGAGCTCGATATCGAAGTCCGTCAGGCGCAGAACCCCGAACGGTTCGCTCGATTCGTCGACCTCGTGCTCGATATCATCGATCAACAGGGCCCAGAACCGACCATCGGGATGATGTTCGGCAAAGGATCGTGCCAGTACTCGGGCATGCGGCACATATGCCCGAGAGACGATCGTGAACGCATGGACACCCAAGACGCCTCTCCTCTTCAACGCGCCCGACCGACGGGTGTTGCCACGCTCGACCGCGGAGCTGCGCTCGGCACAACTGGAATGCTATCGCCAGGGACCTCTCCCTTTGGGCCCAGGATGGAAACGCGCGGCGATGGAGCCCAAGGTCAGCGCTCGGACGGGATGTGGTCAGCCCAATCATCTGCTTGGTCGTAGAGTGGACCGATGCTCATGGCGCCATACCCCGCGGCAGGTCTGAACCAGTTGGGAGCCCCGAGGTGAAGGCTGTGATTCTCGCCGGCGGCCGCGGCACCCGGCTGACCGAGGAGACCGTAGCCCGACCCAAACCCATGGTCGAGGTCGGTGGGCGGCCACTCCTCTGGCACATCTGCCAGTCGTACGCTGCCCACGGGGTAACCGACTTCGTCATCTGTTGTGGCTATAAGGGCTACGTCATCAAGGAGTTCTTCGCCAACTACTTCCTTCACATGTCGGACGTGACGTTCGACCTCCGTGAGAACCGAATGGAAGTGCATCAGACGAATGCCGAGCCATGGCGCATCACCCTGGTCGACACTGGGCTCGACACCCAGACCGGCGGTCGACTCAAGCGCATCGCCGATTACGTGGCCGATGAGGACTTCTGCTGTACCTATGGGGATGGAGTCGCCGATGTCGACATCACCCGGCTGATCGGGTTCCACCGGGCCCAGGGGCGATTGGCCACCGTTACCGCTGTCCAGCCGCCCGGCCGATTCGGGGCACTTGAGATCGAAGGTGACCAGGTCACCGCCTTTCTCGAGAAGCCCAGCGGGGACGGGAATTGGATCAATGGCGGCTTCTTCGTTCTCTCGCCCAAGGTCCTCGAGGACATTGAGGGCGACGAGACCTTGTTCGAGCAGGGCCCCTTGGGAAGGCTGGCCGACAATGGCCAGCTGTCGGTTTATCGCCACCACGGGTTCTGGCAGCCCGTCGACACCCTGCGTGAGCTCCACCTTCTGGAAGAACTCTGGGAGAGTGGCAGGGCCCCGTGGAGGGTCGCCTGAGCAGCCACTGGAGGTCTCAGAGCCCCATGAACCGAGCGGTGTCCTCGATCTGCCGGGACAACGGCTTCAGATCTACCCCGTGAGCCGCGGCCAGGGAACGGAGCTTCATGGGATCCCCTACGTAACGGTCGGGCGCGGTACCGTCGAAAGGCGGACGCTCGATCGCCATCCCGGGTTGACCCAGCACCGAGGCGGCCAGTTCGGCCAACTCCCCCACTTCGATCTCCCGTTCCCCGGCAGCGTCGAACGGCCCATCGGGCACCGGCCCCTCGCCGACCATCGCCCCGAAGGCAATGTCGATCAGATCGGCGACGTGCACGTACGAGCGCACCACCGGCCGACTGGCGGTGAGCCGTATCGGCCCGCCTCGCCCGATGTCCTCGATCACGGACCCCAGGACGTAGCGATCAGGCTTGTTCAGGAATGGTCCGGCCAGGTTGAACAACCGGGGAATCACAATCCTGGGGGCGTACCGTGCCCTGCGGTCCCGACGTGCCAGTTCGAGGAAGAGGCGCTCGTCCTCGGCTTTCAGAACACCGTAGGGGTTGGTTGACGGATTGTCGCCGAGATAGACCGCACCCGAGGAGATCGCGAACAGACCGACCGGTTCGGTCCTCAATAGTTGATCGGCCACGAGCGCCGTGATCTCACGGTTACGAACCACATAGGCCTCCACACCGAGCCGTGACACGAATTCCCTGGTGGCGAAGGCATAGTGGGCAAACAGATGCGCCCCCACAGTCAACTCGGACAGCTCGGCGAGCGGATGGATGTCGAGCTGACGACCCGAACGGAGGGTGATGGTGCGTCGCGACGAACCGAAGGCGTGGACCCGGGCCCCGGTCCGGCCGGCGAAGGTCGACTCCAACATCTCGAGCGTGGCCTGACCAAGCCACCCTCCCCCGCCTGTCACGATCACATCGAGGTCCGACTCACGGAGTCGGGCAGCCACAGGCGGCGAGAAAGCAAGTCGATCCGGGGGTGTCGACTGATGCGTGACCGATGGCACGGCCTCGCCTACTCCTCCAAGGGGATGAGCATGTTGTCCGCCAGTTCGTCCCGAGGAAGGAACGGCGCCAAGTCCTCGAGCGGTGACGACACCATCCGGCCGTCGTCCAGCTGTCGCGAGGAGAGCTTGGGGGAGAACGGCTGTTCGGGGTCGAGGACTACCTCCAGCAGTTGAGGACCGTCACCCGAAAGCGTGCCCGCTATCGCGTCAGGCAATCGGGCGAGGCTGCGACAACGCCTTGTCTCGAAGCCGAACGCCGAGCCCAATACCACGAAGTCCGGAAAAGTCAGACCCGATCCGGGTCCGCAGCCGACGATGTTGTCCGGGAAGTAGTTCTGCTGGGTTTGGCGGATTGAGCTGTAACCATCGTTGTTGAGGACGAAGACCTTGACCGGAAGCCGATTGCCGACGATGGTCTGGAGTTCCTGCAGATTGAGCATCAAGCTGCCGTCCCCGGCCACGCAGACCACCCGACGACCGCCATTGGCATAGGCCGCACCGATGGCTGCCGGCAGTTCGTACCCCATCGACGCGCACCCCGAGTTGGTATAGAGACGCTGACCCTTCTTGAGATCAGCGGCTTGGAACGTCACCACGCATGCCGTTCCATCGGCTACCACGACCACGTCGCTCTCCTTCAGCTCGTCGAACAGGGCCTGCACGAAGCAGTAGGGGTTGACCGGCTCGTCGGACTTCCAGTACTCGGGCAGGACCACCGGATACCGGTCCACCCGGTCACGGCACCACGCCAGGTATTCACGGTGGGCCGGCTTCGGTTGGTACTCCGCCCGATCGAGAAGCGCCAACGCTTCCGCCAGGTCTGCGTGAATGGGGAGGTCGATCGACAGTGTGGGCTTCGAGAGCTCCGCCCGATCTGAGTCGATCATCACCGTGTACGCCGCCCTGGCAAACGCATGCCAGTTGTAACCGATCTGCCGGATATTGAGACGGCTTCCCAACACCAGGAGGAAGTCGGCATTCTGCACCGCGAAGTTGCCGGGTCGATCCCCCACCGACCCCGGTCTGCCGACGGCCAGTGGATGGCTGGTCCACAAGGCGTCATGGGCATTCCAGCCGGTGACCACCGGAGCTCCGAGTTTTTCGATGACCCGGAGGAAGGACTCGTGTCCACCGGACAGGCGCACGCCGGCACCCGCAAAGACCACCGGCCGTTCTGCCCCGACCATGCACTCCAACGCCAGGGACAGCTGTTCAGCGAGCCTCTCACCTGTTGTGACACCGGACTCGGCAGGGGGCAGTGCCGCCGGGCCGTCCGTGAACGGGTCGAACCGGCGTTGAATGGCCATGTCCACTGGGGCGGCCTGCACGTCGATGGGCACGTCGATCCACACCGGGCCGGGCCGGCCACTGCGGGCCAGCCACACGGCGCGTTCCACAACGAACCGGACGTCGGCAGGGTCGTCGAGCTGCGTGGCGCTCTTGCACGCTGGCGTCGCCATGGCCACGATGTCGACCTCTTGGTCACCTAGCTGGCGTAACGGCAGGTCATAGCTGGTCGTCAGCGTCTCTCGCTTCACTTGCCCCGAGATCACCACCATTGGCAACGAGTCGACATGGGCACCGAACACGCCGTTGAGGGCGTTGATCCCACCGGGTCCGGTCGTCACATTCACGATCGCCGGACGACCCGACAGCCGGGCATAGCTCTCTGCGGCCATCGCGCATGTCTGTTCGTGGTGACAGAAGACAGGCGTCAAACGAGGCTCGCGACTCAATGCGTCATTGAGATGCATCGCCCCGCCGCCTGTCACCATGAACACGTGTCGGGCTCCGCCGTCCGCGAGCAACTTGGCGATGTAGTCGGCGACGCGCACTGCCGGCCGGCCCGAGCTCAGGATTTGGCTTCGGATGAGAGGATGTGCCAACGCTGTTCGAGCATCTCGATGCGTTTCGCATCTTCTTGCCCGATGGCGCTGTAGTAGTCACGCTTGTTCAGCAGCCAGAGCAGTTCGAAGTGGACAGCGCCAATCAAACCCTCTTCGAGATTCGTCTCATCGAGAGCGCCGGCACCGAAGATCACCTTCCGGGTCTCGAAGCGCGACAGGTAGACATCCCGGATCTGACGGAGGGCAGAAAGGGCATCCGCTGAAACACCTCCACCGACGACGTAGTCCAACCCCGTACCTTCAAGGAACTTAGCAGTCTCAATGCAGTGTTCCGTGATGACGTCAGTATTGATCTCATCACGATGGCGCCCGGTTGAGAGAGTGAAGTCGACCCGCCCAAAGACAACGCCGTCAACGCCCCCTTCGCTCTGCGCCATCGCCACCAGCTGGGGAAGAAGATGGAATGCCGTCTCCGTCTCGAGGTTGAAGAGGAACTTCGTGTCCTTCTGCTCGTCCTCCGTGTACACAATGTTCTTGGCATCGATGTACTTCGAAAGGGCGTAGGGACTCTCGATCATCGGGGCGATGACGTACTCGACCCCGATCTGCTTTACCTCCATCAGGTCTCGCATCGCTTCACATCCCCCGACCTTCAACCCCAGCTCAAGACCGGCTTTTCGGGCGATCTCCATCAAACGGAGGAGCTCGTCTGTTCGGGTACCCTCCGCTTCGAACTCAGCCTTGACCGCCGCATAACCGAATTCGTCTCGTCCCCGCTTCAGGATGTCGAGCATCTGCCGTTCCAGATGATTCATTCATGTACCTTTCGTGTTGGTGCAGGTTCTAAGGTAGTGCACTGATGTCACTCCCTACGGACCGACCCTCTGACGCCGAGATCTCCGCCGAGCCTGCAACAGATCCGTCTACAATCGAGGTTCCGGTTGTGCCTAGTGATTCCCCTCCGTCGGGACGAGGCTCAGACGAGTCGGGCGGTGAACTCGAGGTCGATGACGGTCCTGAGTCTGGTCCGGACACCGAGCCTACGGTGGCCGCCCTCCGTGCAGAGATCCTCGAGAAGGTCGCAGCTTACTCCCGCCGACGGTGGACCCCCCAGCCCTATATCCCCGGGAAGACCCCGGCGCCCTATGCGGGTCGGGTATTCGACGAGAACGAGGTGGTATCGCTGGTCGATTCCAGCCTCGACTTCTGGCTCACCAGTGGCCGTTTCTGCCGACAACTCGAGAAGGGTCTGGCTGAGTTCGTTGGCGTCGCGGACTGCCGCCTCGTCAACTCGGGATCATCAGCCAATCTAGTGGCTTTCTCCGCGCTCACCTCACCTCGCCTCGGTGATCGCCGCATCCGACCGGGCGACGAGGTGATCACGGTCGCCGCAGGGTTCCCGACCACGGTGGCACCAGTCATCCAGCACGGAGTGGTGCCTGTATTCGTCGACGTCGACCCGCTCACCGACAACATCGACACGGATCAGCTGGCCGAGGCCCTCAGCCCTCGGACCAAAGCGATCATGGTTGCCCACACTCTCGGGAATCCGTTCGACATCGACGCTGTGCTGGACTTTTGTGCGGCGAACGCCCTCTGGCTGGTCGAGGATAATTGCGACGCCATGGGCTCCGAATACGAGACGAGGCGAGGCGAGGCTCCCGTAACCCGTCGGACCGGGAGTTTTGGTCACCTGGCCACCAGCAGCTTCTACCCAGCACACCAGATGACCACCGGCGAGGGCGGAGCCGTCTACACCGATGACGAGGAGCTGGCTGCAATCGCCGAATCAATCCGAGACTGGGGCCGGGACTGCTACTGCCAACCGGGGCGCTCCAATACCTGCGGGAAACGGTTCGGTTGGTCTCTGGGAACCTTGCCCCAAGGCTATGACCACAAGTACACCTACTCCCATTTCGGATACAACCTGAAGATGACCGACATGCAGGCCGCCGTGGGCGTTGCGCAACTCGAGAAACTGCCCTCATTCGTCGCTGCCCGTCGACGGAACTTTGAGCTCTTCCACTCCCGACTTGCCCGATACGGCGACGTTCTCCGCCTGCCGGAGCCGACCACGCGCTCGGTACCGAGCTGGTTCGGCTTTCTCGTTGTGGTCAAGCCCGGCACCTCGGTGACACGCGACAGCCTGGTAGAGGCCCTCGAGGGGGCACGCATCCAGACGCGGATGCTCTTTGCCGGCAACCTGGTGCGACAGCCCTGTTTCGACGAAATGAGGCAAACAGGCACCGGGTTCCGACAGATCGGCGATCTGCCCAACACCGACCGGCTCATGAATGACGCGTTCTGGTTCGGCGTTTACCCTGGCATGACCGAGGCCCACGTGGACCACATCTGCTCGACCATCGAGCAACATCTGGCCTCACATGGCATTGGATGAGCAGCATCAAGCCGCCGATGCTGCAGATTCGGGCCTAACGAGATGCCTGGACCCACGGAACATGACCTGTTGACGCCGCAAACGGAGCAACGGCCATTCTCTACCCAAGATGAGAGCAGCCTCATCTCCATCAGGTTCGGCGACTACCGCCTATCTCAAATCTGGATCTTCTCGATTCTGATGTTTCTTCTGGCACTCGCCGGTTGGTGGGTTTCGAATTCCTACTTTGGGAACTCCTCTGCCAAGTTCTCCCTCGGATTCTGGACTCCTAATGACAGGCCAGGATGGCTTCCCTTGTCTTCCCATTACGCACCTCTCATCGGAACCCATTACTTCGGGGACTTCTTCCAACTCTTCTACCTCATGAAGAGCCATGTTCCCTACACCGGGCATATCTTTCACACGAGTCTGAATCCAGGTTACTTCCTGCCAGCATATCTTACCTCCTGGCTACCATATCCCTTGGCCGGATATGCCTACTTGGTCCTACTCGCAGCTTGCTGGTTATTGCCAGCGGCAGTAATCGCCAAGAGAAGCTCTCTGCTCGCCGTTCTCTATCTAACAGCAACTACCCTGACAGTCCCGGGCCTGATGGCGCTGGATTTGGGCCAGCCTCAAGTGTTCGTTTATGTCCTGGCCATTTTCTCACTATATTACATTGATACACGACCCGGAGTATCCGCCGTCAGCCTCGGTGTTGCCATTGCCATCAAGCCGTATATGGCCCTATTCCTCCTTATCTACCTTTGCCGCCGCGACTACCGATCCGCTCTGCGCGCAGCACTCATTGGAGTGGTCATCAACCTGGCCATGGCCATCGCCCTAGTCGGCACTTCCGCAATGAGCTTGCATTTCTGGACTCAGATCTATCACGGAATTGTCAGTTACGGATCTGGGGGGAATCTCCAAATTTGGAGCGGTGGAGCATTTCTTCGAAACAACTCATCTCTGTATGGTTTTGCTCTGACCCTGGCCGCAGCGCGGATACCGGGGCTCTCGCCAACGATGCACGTCATCGCTAACCACTACAACCTAGTGACCGGTGCAGCATTGGTGGTCACTTTGGGATGGTTCATCTGGAGACGGAATCGACTCTCTACCGAAATGCAGTGGGTCTATCTTGCAATCGTCGTGCTGCTCATTCCCAGTTTCTCCCTCGGCTATGCCTGGCTTCTCCTGCTGGTTCCCTTGGCGTCCAGAGCAATGACACAGCCCCAAAAGGAAGACGATCATCTACCGAACAGTCAACGACCTTCAATTCTCACAGGAGCGTTTCCGTTTATCGTCATGCTCGCAGTCGCCATTTACCCATTCAACATCGCCGGCACGGCATTCCGAGTGGCAGAGTTTGGGCCAAACGGCAACACACTCGCAACGCCGATCTGCCTGTTGATCCTCTTGGTTACCATATGGGTACGACCCAGGCGTGCAGTACATGGACTGAACAATGATCCCGGACCGATCCGCAGAGTTTTGCAATTTCCCGTATTCTTGGCTCCGTTGGCTCAGATTAGCGTGGCACTACTGTGCTTCTCCCTCTCTTACCGATGATCCCCTGAATCGATGAACCCACGACAATCAACGCGAGCAATCTTCTTCGACCTGGACGGTACCCTGATTGACTCCTTTCCAGGTATCGCCAGCGCCTATCGTGTGGTATTCGACGCCTTGAACCTGGACGCCATGACAGATGAGGACATTCGTCAGTTTATCGGTCCTCCGATTCAAGAAGTCCTTCGTAGGCATTTCGGGTTGCGCGACCAAGGGTTGAGCAGAGGTATCCAGATCTTTCGGGACCACTACGGAACTAAGGGTCTGTTTGAATTTTCCAAGTATGCAGGCATAGATGACATGCTGCTGGACCTGACACTCGAAGGATATGAACTCTATATTGCGACGAGTAAGCTACGAACTATGGCTACGCAGATTTTGGAACACGCAGGGTGGATCCACCTATTTCGTCGTGTCGGAGGAGCGGAATTGGACGGCTCTCGCTTCCTCAAAGAGGACGTCATCGGATGGCTTGTCGCCGACATTCCAGTCAGCACCGACATCGTGGCCATGGTTGGGGACCGAGCTGCCGACATCAGCGGTGGCCACGCTTCGGGACTGGCAAGCATCGGTGTCGAATGGGGATACGGAAGCAAACAGGAGCTGGTCGATGCGGGGGCAATGCTCATGATCAGCTCGCCGAGTGAGCTGGTCGCTGCCGTCGATGCGCTAAGATCAAACGGCCGGCCCTAGACAAGATCAGCCAGCCCTAGACAAAGAGTTGGTTCCGACCGATAGCTCGGTGATACCTCTGCGGCGACCTAGATGGGAGTACCGAACGAGCACCCAGGTGGTCAGACGGGACGGCTGCTCAGGTGTTCCCTTTCCGGAACCATCCACCACCAGTGACTAGGATTCCGATGCACATGGCACGCAGCGTTCCACCCACCCCATCGGCCGATTCGAACGCTATGGGATGTAGCGACCACCAGGCAGTGACCCATCCAGGGCCCGTGTACTTCGAGACCGAACGCTGTGGCCGACTTGGTCCGCGCTTCGCACGCCGCTTCGCTCCTGTCCTTTGCTATCGGCCATCGACTAGCGCGATTCGTTGCGCCTGCTGCCTTCCACGGGCGGCGATCCATCGCCACTCGTTTGCCGATCGCCCTTCTGAGCAACCGAACAATCGACGCTGTCAGCCCAGCATTGTTTCGATCCTGACATGCCTACCGTAAGATGCCGTCCGCGACTGTCACTGCTGCATTATTCGTCGATGTAGAGTGTCCAATTTGCGGCAGCACAGCCCAGGTGATCAGTTACGGAATTGTTGCACCATTTCTGACGGAGCTGTTCAATCTTCCAGTAGGCTATACAAGTCGATACTGCCAATGTGATTCGTGCAATTTAGTCTTCTTTGATTTGCGCTATGAGGATGACCAGATGTCACTACTTTATAGCAACTATCGAAGTGATGACTACCTCGATTTACGGCGACAGTGGGAGCCCTGGTACTCCCGGAAGGTCAACGATGCCTACTCGACGCAAACTGAGTCGGTGGATGATCGGCGCAAATTCATGATGCATGTCCTCGAGAGGGCTGGAATCCCAGAGCACCTCCACATCGCAGTGGACTTTGGTGGCGACCAAGGACAATTCTTCCCCGACGTGCCGATCGATCACCGCTTGGTATGCGATGTCTCGGATCGCTCGCTACCGGCTGGTGTCGAGCACATATCGTCGCTCGGAGAATTGGGTGATGAAAAGGCAGACCTTGTCATCATCGCTCAGGTGCTCGAGCACCTTCCCAATCCCGTCAGCCCGCTGAAGGACATCCGAAATGCGATGGCGGATGATGGAAGGCTCTATGTAGAAGTCCCACTGGACCGCTTTGGGGTGCGGCGTTCGCAAACGAGCTACCGCTACCAGCGATACCTCCAGCGATTGGTGCGGCATAGGCTTTCGTTCATCGCACTCGACTTCGCAAGCGGAGTCAGTCGGCAATTTCTTTCGACAATTCCCTGGTTCGGTGTCGTGAAGCAGTCCGAACATATCAACTACTTCTCTGAACAGTCGCTTCATTCGTTGCTCCAAAGGACCGGATTCACCATCGTTGCTGAGCACGCTGACCGTTCGGCGAAAGTCGGTGGCTTGCGAGTTGGTCGCTACGGCGTCGTAGCGAAACTGAATCCGTCCTCGAGGGAGTCGGGGTTCCAGCCCGGGATGGCGTCTCTGCCGTCAGCGCCGTCCGACGTGGCGCGTCATGTGCACGAGGACATCCACACCGGATCTCGGCAGCCTGCGGCGACGAAAGGCACGGCTTCTCGCCGCAAAGGGCCGTTGGCGGGCCGGAGGGCCTCCATCGAGGCCAGAAGGACCAATGCTGGCTTCAAGAACAGGCCAACCTGGCGGATCAAACTCTCCGATCGGGCCCGCGATTCCGTTGGAGCGACCATCCATGGGGTGCGCAAACTCGTGAACCCCAACCTTCGGGGCCACCCGGAGCATGCCACGCTGATCTCGAATGCCACCTACAGTCCATGGCTGGTCGATTCCGAGTTTCGCAGCGTGTTAGCCAGGGTGGCGGGCCAAACGCTGATGGACGAGATGCGGCTGTATGAGATCTGGCAATTGGCCGGTCAAGTTGGTTACCTCTCGGGCGATGCGATTGAGATCGGATGCTGGCAGGGAGGCACTGGATGCATGATGAGTATTCGTATTGCCCAAATGGCCCCGACTGCCACCGTCTTCCTGTGTGACACGTTCAGTGGAGTTGTGAAGGCTGGACCCCGTGATCTTATCTATCGCGGGGGCGAGCACGCAGATGCCAGCCAACATCTGGTGGAGGGGCTGGCGAACCAGCTGGGTTTGCAGCAGGTGCAAGTGTTGGCCGGCATGTTCCCGGAGGAAACCGGAAAGCTTCTGGATGGTCGGATGTTCAAGTTTGCCCATATTGACGTGGACGTCTACCGAAGCGCGAAAGACAGCTTTGAATGGCTGTTGCCCCGGCTGGTCGACGGTGCCATCGTCGTCTTCGACGACTATGGATTTGCGTCCACCGACGGCATCCGAAACTTCATCGACGAACTGCAGGGACGTCCCGAAGTTGCCATCATGCGAAATCTCAATGGACAGGCGACCCTTGTCAAGCGTGCGACGCCAAGCGGGACCTCGGCCGCCCCATCGGCATCCCAGTCGTAGTCTTTGCCACCGTGCTGTTCCAACCGCTCACGGGCACGCCAAAATGAACGGGGCAGAAAGCCTCGATCTCGATCTCCGATCGCCGCCAAGGTCATCCTCCTCCTGGGTGACCGTTTGCTCCTCCTGGGTGGCAGTTTGCCTGGGATACCCGACAACACGTCCCCACCAGCGGTACGATTCACTACAGTGGTGCTCTGCAGTCTCCTAGGTTGCTCTCGTGGGCCGAGCGGAGCGTCGCTGTCTCGGCGAAGGATTTGGCGGAGTTAGGTTGCCCGTGCGCAAAAAGATCTCGGTAGTGACATCGGCGTACAACGAGGGCGAGTGCATCGATGAATTGGCACGCCGGCTGACAGTAGTGTTCGACCAGCTGGCCGACTACAACTTCGAGGCCATCATCGTCGAGAATGGATCCGAGGACGACACGTTCGAGCGGTTGGAGGCGATTCGCCAGCGTGATCCCCGCTTCAAGGTCATTCAGTTAGCGCGAAATTTCCGCATGGACGGCGGGATTACGGCAGGCCTGTCAGCGGCAAACGGTGATGCGGTCGTGCTCATGACTGCGGATCTGCAAGATCCACCTGAGATGATCCCGAAGTTCGTGACCCAGTGGGAGGCCGGATACGAGAACGTATACGGCATCGTGACGGCACGCAAGGGCACCGGCATCATCCGCAGGATGAATTCCCGGCTCTTCTACTGGATCATCGGCAAGTTGACGGGACACCTGATCCCTGCGAACGCCAGCGACTTCCGACTGCTCGATCGCCGGGTCTACGAGCAAGTCCGCAGCATGGACGAGCGAAATCGCTTTGTCCGCGGCCTGGTGGCGTGGGTTGGGTTCCGATCGATCGGAGTGGAACACGAGCGAGAGGAGCGGTTCGCGGGGACGTCAAAGGCGCACTCGATTCAAGTACTGCAACTTGCCATCAAGGCCGTCTTCGCCCATTCACAGATACCCCTGGTGATGATCCCCCTGGTCGGAGTCGGCCTCTTCGTTGTGTCCCTCCTCACCTTGACGGGCCTGGCAATCGACTGGCTCACCCGCGGAGTACCATTCCCTGGATTTGGGACAATTGTGGCTTTGATGGTCATGCTCTTCGGAATCCTCTTCTGCCTATTGGGTATCGTCAGCATCTACATCGGGTTGATCTACGAGGAAGTGAAGGGGCGGCCCAACTTCGTCATCCGTCAGACTCTTGGCTTCAGCGGATCCTCTCAACGTCCCTTTTCGGACGATGTTGTCTCGAACGGCAACCTGACGGGCAGAGAGCCAGTTCCAAAGCAATCGATCGGTCATCTCGCGATCGACCCGGAACATTCCGAGCCACCACCCAGCGTCGCGCCGTCAGATGGCAGTCCTGCTTCAACCTCCACCGGTTCGTAACCATGGCCGCAGGGATTGTCTTCAGTCTGCTTGCCGCCATCGTGCTCAACAGTGGGAACATCGTGCAAAAGCATGCCGTCGCACTGATGCCGGAGGTTTCGGCTCGACGCAGTGGGCACCTGCTTCGAACGCTCGTGTCCTCCCGGACGTGGCTGGCGGGTTTCACCCTTTGCCTCATCGGCGTCGCACTGGAGGTCATGGCGTTCGCTCTGGCTCCCATTCCAGTAGTCCAGTCGATCTTCAATGCGGGGATTGTCCTACTAGTTGTGTTCTCGCGTTTGAGACTGGGAGAGCGCATGCAACGGATCGAGTGGATTGGACTCTCCATTGTCGTCGCGTCAGTGATCTCGATTTCGGCCTCATTGAGTGCGACGACCAACTTGGTTGGTCTTTCCGGCTCCGGAATGCGCGTTCTCGTGGCGGCCATTCCGACGTTCGTCGTAGCAGTTCTCGTCGTTGGGGCGATCCGCACGGGCCGAGGCGGAACGGGCTTCCTCTACGGCACCGCCGCAGGGCTTCTCTATGGTGCAGCAGCACTCGGAACCAAGGGAGCCTCCACCCTGGTGGTGCGCCACGGTCTGGTTGCCAGTGTGCCGAGCATCCTGACATCGGTATATCCCTATGTGTTCCTGGTCTTCTCCGTATTGGGAATGATCGTGTATCAGACAGGCCTCCAACGTTTTCGCATCGCAGTGATGGGATCGATGTCCGATGTCGTGTGCAGCACGTATCTCGTTGCGGTCGGCATGATCGTCTTTGGTGAGCCTCTTCCAAAGGATCCGATGACACTGGCTCTTCGCTTGGGTGGGTTCGCAGGGGTCCTCCTGGGGTCCGTTCTCGTCGCCGGCGGAGGACGCAAGGAGAGCGAAGTCGCCATGCCTCCGATCGACTCTGACCTGGGCCTCGGTTCGGTGCTCATTGCCGAAGTCGACTCGCTTACCGGTCACTCGATCGATGACATGGTCAGTGGTGCCAAGTCTGACCGACACTAGTGAAATGGCTGACAACATGCTCAATGAATTGAGCTCCTTCGAAGGGCAGTCCGTCCTCGTCACCGGGCACACTGGGTTCAAGGGATCGTGGTTGGCACTCTGGCTCCACCGACTCGGTGCCCATGTGACGGGCTATGCCCTCGAGCCACCAAGCGATACCAACCACTTCGAAGCATCGAACCTCGCCGATCTACTCGTTGAAGACTTGAGGGGCGATATCCGCGACGCCCACCTGATGGCCGATGTGGTTCGCCGCTGCGCCCCTGATGTCGTCTTCCACCTGGCAGCGCAGCCGATCGTGCGGACGAGCCTGGTGGACCCGAGGGAGACCTTCGACATCAACGTGATCGGCACCGCATCGGTCCTGGACGCGGTACGGCTTGCCGATCGCCCGTGCGCGGTGGTGGTCGCCACCAGCGACAAGTGCTACCGCAATAACGGGCAGGTCTGGGGGTTTCGCGAGAACGATCCCCTGGGTGGCCACGACCCCTACAGCGCCAGCAAGGCAGGGACGGAGCTAGTGGTTGACGCCTACCGGTCGTCGTTCTTCCCTGTGGATCGGATTGCCGAACACGGCGTCCGCCTGGCGTCGGTGCGAGCCGGGAACGTGATCGGTGGCGGGGACTGGGCGGAGGACCGGCTCGTCCCCGACGCGGTCCGTGCCCTGTCCGCAGGTGCAGACCTCATCGTCCGGAACCCGGGCTCGACACGGCCGTGGCAACACGTCCTGGAACCGCTGTCGGGATACCTCGCCCTCGCGGAGCGGCTCCTTCGCGACGAGCACCCGGCCACGTGGGTCGGAGCCTGGAATTTCGGCCCCTTCACCAACGATGAGGCAACGGTCGCCGACCTCGCCACCGCCCTGATCGACGCCTGGGGCTCCGGCCGTTGGACCGTTCCACCAGGTTCCTCCTCCGATGTGGAGGCCAAGACGTTGCGGATCGCCATCGACAAGGCCATCTCGACGCTGGGCTGGCAACCGCGGTGGCACCTCGGGGAGGCGGTCCGTCGGACGGTCGACTGGTACCGGCACTACTACCGGGACCCCACGAGGGCCATGAGGGAGCACAGCCTCAACGACATCGAGGCCTACGAGACGGCCAACCGGCGACCTGACCCGACCTAACCCCGTGGTACGCACTTCCTCGCTCACGGTCCTGGTCGCACAGGGCGACGCCAGCTGGTCGTCGGTGCTCGGCGCGGTGCGCAGCGTCATCGCCACCGGCCAGGCCGCGGACGTGCAGGTGATCGCCACGTCCCCTCCTGCCGGCGATTCTGCCGAGGGCAGCGACCACGTTGCCGGATCAATTGGGGATGCGTCGACCTCCGTCACGTTCCTGGACGGATCGATCCGTCCTGCCGACGTGCTCAACACATGCTCGACGCAGTTCCTCGGAATCCTTCATGCGCAGGCCGCCGTCGTGGAGGGAACGCTCGAGCGCCATCTCCGGGCTCTCCACGATCACACCGAGGCGGTGCTCTCCGTTTCGTTGGCGTGCCCTGACGAAGAGCGGGAGGCAACGGAGACGAGGGCCCTGCTCTTGTCGGCGGCGGCCGGGACGGACTCACGGATCGTCGACGGGCGGGCCTTCGCCCGGGCCCTCCTCTTCGACGGCTGGCCGCTCGACACCGTTCCCTCGGTCCTCGTAGTTCGGACGAGCGCGGCGGTCGGACCACGTTCGGATCACTTGGAACGGCACCTGACCGAAGGAGGAGCGAGCGAACGGGACCTCTACGGCATCCTGCTCGCCATGCTCACCCGGGGATCTGTGTGGTCCGACCCCGAGGTCGGCGTCAACATTGGCCCCCGTCCTCCCACCGAGGGCTACTCACATTGGCGCCGATGGTCCGAGATCATGGAGGCAGGTTCGGAACTCGGGCTCGTGGATGGGCCGGGCGAGGCCGTACAGGCGCTCATCTGTCACACCCGCCGAACAGCAGCCCTCCTCCGGCGGCCCCGGGCCGCAGGCCCTGGGGCACTGTTCGACCATCGTGCGGAACTGGTGCGGGGGATCAGCGAATCATGGCGATCGCTCATCACCACCGAGGCCTCCATGCCACCGCTCCTGCCACTTCACGTGGCCATCCTGCCTGACGACGACCCCGACAAGGTGGCCGCCAGTGCCGACGTGGCCGGCCGGATCGCAGCCCGGGTGTCCATCCTCGCCTCCCCCTTGGATCCGCCCCCGATTGACGCCGGCGGCGGACTGCCGACACCTGAAGGCTGGACGGCCAACCGCGACCTCGCCCGCCTCCTGGAGGGCGGTGACTTCCCCGTACTCATCGTGCGAGCCGGAGAGAAACCGGAGATCCTCGATCGCCGCCAGCTGACAGCACTGCTCGAGGACCCCGGCCCCCACCGACCGCTCGGCACGATCGCCACACTGTCGGGCTTCCAGCCACGGCTCGTATGGTCGGGATCATCGGACGCCCCACGTTCGGAGACGCCCGACACCCCACCGGTGTACTCCTTGCGTCTTGGCACGACAGCGCCCGGGGAGCACCAGGACTGGCTTCCTCCGTCCACGCTCGGGCGGGGTTCCCACAGGCTGACCAAGTTCATCGTCGTCGCTCCTGACTACACCGAGATCCATGGCGGCGTGGTGGCATTGCACCGACTGTGCGATCGGCTCAACGCCCTGGGTTACGAGGCGTTCGTTCATTCGATCGGGGTCATGGGCGACACACGGCCAGACTGGTTGACGCCGCAGCGAAGGGGCCGGAGCATGAGCGACGCAGTCATGGTCTATCCCGAGATCGTGACCGGCAACCCGTTCGAGGCCAAGCGCGTCGTGCGGTGGCTCCTCAACCGCCCTGGCTGGTTCACCGGAAGCCCGATGGGCGAGGGGCCCGATGACTTGGTGGTCGCGTTCGACCAACAGATCTCCTCGGAACATGCCGTGGTGAGTGTTCCCCTCATCGACCCCTTCACGTTCTTTCCCAAGGATCGGCCCGGCTCAGGGAGTCTGCTGTGGATAGGAAAAGGAAGACTGCCCGGGGAATTCGACCGATCCGACAAGACGCTGATCACCAATTCGTGGCCCGCCGAGAGGACCGAGTTGGCAGCGCTGCTTCGTGGCGCCGATGTCCTCTACACCTGTGATTGGCTCACGTCGATCATCGACGAGGCGCTGATGTGTGCCACACCAGTGATACTCATCGGCGATCAAACGTGGTCGCGCCATGAGATCGCCATGAGGCCGGGCATGGCATGGGAGGACGAGGCGGATTTCGACCGGGCGCGACGGGATGCCTGCCGGTACTACCCCCGCTACCTCGAATCGCTACATTCCGTCGACGCTTCGATCGAGCGCTTCGTCCAGCTGGTGAACGACCACTTCGATGCCGTGGACGGTCGTCCCGTCCCCATCGATTGACGGATTGACCTTGCGTTAGCCTGGGTCCACATGACAGAAGAACATGGGATGGGCGCATCCGGGCTGCCGGAGGTGGCTACCACCGAACAGGGCCTGTCGGCCACGGAGCTCTCCACGCTGCTTCTCCTGCTGGCCGATACGCGCGAGCTGGCCGAGCAGTCGCGCGCCGAGCGCTCCGATGCCGAAGCCCGAGCCGATCGCGCCGGCTCGAAGGCCGAGACCCTGCAGATCGAAATCGACGGGATGACGACCGCCTTGGCCTCTCTGGAGGCGCAACTCATGTCAGCCGTGGCCGCCCTCGAGAGTGCCGAGGCCCGGATCCAGGCACTCGAGGGTGAGCTCGCACTAACGCAGCAGCGCGCCGTGTCCGCCGAGGGGTCCCTCGTCCATCTCGAGACGGCCCGTGCCGAGGTGGCTACATCCGAAGCGGCCCTTCAGGCGGAACTGGCGGACATGCGCCAGAGCACCAGCTGGCGGGCCACCGCGCCCATTCGCTCCGTCGCCGGTGCCCTTCACCGCAATCACGTGGTGCCGTAGCCGTCGGCCTGCGTGCCCGCATCGGTGAGCCCGGTGGCGACTGCCGATTCGCCCTCACCCGCTGCCACCGGCGTCAGTCCCTCGATCACCGCGAGCCACTCCTCGTCCTCACCCGGCGCCCGGAATCCGCACCACGGGTCGAAGCGCCCGAGGTTCTTGTTGTAGCACGGGTCGTCTTTGCGGATCAGGTCCCCCCACCGGGAGAGAAAGTGCTGGAAGTCCGCGGAGTAGCCGGAGAGGCCGCGGCTCACCGACTCGTAGTGGGTCAGCTCGGCATGGGGCGTGTAGAGCAATCGGTAGCCGGCCTGCCCGAGGCGGAGGCAGAAGTCGATGTCGTTGAACGCCACGGGATACGCCTCGTCGAAGCCGCCCATCTCCTCGAACACCTCCCGCCTCACCAGCATGCACGCCGCGGTCAGCGCGCTGAATGAGCGCACGGTCTGGTCCCATCCGAAGTAGCCCGCCCGGCCCTTGGGGAGCCCGTTGAAGATGTGGGCGGCGATGCCCTGCATCCCGAGCACCACCCCGGCATGCTGCACCCGCCCGTCCGGGTAGATCAGCCGCGCCCCCACCGCCCCGATCTCGGGGCGTTGGCCCAGTTCCACCAACGCATGGAGCCAACCCTCCGAAGTCGCCTCGATGTCGTTGTTCATGAACAACAACATGTCGGTGTCACACGTTGCGGCGGCGACGTTGTTGATGGCGGCCCAGTTGAACGGCCCGGGGTAGTCGATCAACCGGGTGGCCGGCCTGGTTTCGAGCTGCCGGCGGAGGACGCGGGTCTCGGGCTCGGTGCTCCCGTTGTCGACGAGCACCACCTCGCTGATCCCGTAGCCGGGTGCCTTCTCCAGCGATTCGAGGCAGGCCGCGGTCAGTGCTGCCTGATCGCGGAACGGGATGATGACACTGACCGTCGGCGAGCCATGGATGCGGCGGCGCAGGTGATAGGAGCCGAGGAAGGCTCCGGTCTCCACGACACCGTCGATGCCGCGCCTGGCAACGGCGTCCTCGAGCGCCCGGCGGCTGGCCGCGTACGCCCACGGCTTGGCGTCAGGGTCGCCGGCGGCAGAGCCTGCCACCACCCGCCAGTGGTAGAGGACCTTGGGGATGTGCACCACCCGTCGCGCCACCTCGGTGGCCCGGAGCATCACGTCGAAGTCCTGGCTCCCGTCGAACTCGGGACGGAACCCTCCGACGCGCCGCAGGAGTTCGTGGCGGATGGCCGTGACGTGCCCGAGGTAGGGGTAGGAGAGCAGCAGATCGGGGTCCCAATCGGGTTTGAATTGGGGCTGATACTGGCGATCCACCTCGTCCAGCTTGTCCTCGTCCGAGTAGATGACATCGGCGTCGTCCTCGGTCGTGACCACGGCGGCGATCCGAGCCAGGGCATCGGTCGTGAGGAGATCGTCGTGATCGATCAACACGATGAACTCCCCTACGGCGGCCACCAGTGCCCGGTTGGTCGCCCGCGAGATGCCGCCGTTCTGTTCGAGGGCCAGGGCCTTGATCCGCGGGTCGGCGGCGGCGAACTCGGCCATCGTCGACGTCAACTCGGGGTCGCCAGAGCCGTCGTCACACAGGCAGAGCTCCCAGTTCCGATAGGTCTGATCGATGACGGACTGGACGCACTCGCGGAAGTACCAGAGCGACGGCCGGTACACAGGGACGACGATGCTCAACAGCGGGCCGTCGACCGGCAGGTCCTCGGGGGGCAGGGTGTCGGCATGGTCGATGCGATAGAGGTGCCACTGGTGCTGCCAGTGCCAGTAGTCCGGGGCGAACGATGCGGCGTCGACCCCCCACTCCTCCTCCTCGTCGTCCTCTTTGGCGGGCCGAGGGAGCAGGAGGGTCTCGGCCAGCCGGTCGGCCATCCAGCCCAGGGCGTCCGACATTCGGTCCGACCGGCCCGTTTCGGGATCGATCACGTCAAGCACGACCCGGGGGGCATTCTGAGGCGGTTTCGGCACAATTAGGCTGACGATACCATGGCCGTGTTCCAGCTGATCACCAGCCGGCGTCCCCGGGAGGCACTCGCCGTACAGGTAGAATCCCAGCGTGCAGCTTGGTTCGGAACGGGCTGGGCAGAGAGGATTGTCGCGAGCCGGGAGTCGGAGGACGGCCTGACGGGAAGGCCGAGATCCGGGCGGTTCCCGCAGCGGGGACCGTGCCCACCGGTTGGGCATCATGAGATTCCAGGGCCCGGACAGTGAGGGCATCGTGCAGCGGCCGACAGGAGGAGAGCCAGAACGTGGGACAACCCGCACTTGACCCGGAAGAGGTACTCGAGCGACTGAAGGCAGAGCACCGGACCCTGTTCTGGGAGCCCCTCCAACCCAACATGATCAGGCGCACCAAGGACAACGAGCAGGCCCGCAACCGCGGCTCCCTCGAGTTCCTTCACCACCACTGGGCCCTTCCCGACCATTTCGACCCGGCCGTGGCCGGCGGTGGTCTGCGGGGGAAGATCGTCACTCTGTTCGGCCGTCTGACCTATCGGGTGCTCGGTCCCTACCTCCGCCAGGAGCGGGACCTCCTGGCCCACATGGTCCGGGTGAACGAGGCCCTCGAGCGACGTTGTGACGAGCTCACCCTCCGCTGCCAGCAGCTCAACCAGGACTTCCTCGACCGCCAGGTGGCCGAGGCCCGCAACCTGGCCGAGCTCGCCCTGTGGCTCCATCTCGAACCCCCTGCGGTCGCGGCGGCCACGGTGTCCCCGGCGGCCACGACTGCGGGTCGCCACGGAAAGGACGGGGCAGACCAAAAGGACGCAGCGTCCGCCCCATGACATCGGGACGCTCGATTGCCTGGGCGCCGTGGGTCGCGTCCCCATGACGGTGACGCCCACCGCGGATGGGCGCCGCCTTCGGCCGGTGGTCGCGCTGCTCGCTGCCCATTGGGAGTCGAAGACCGAGGAGGGCTGGATCACACGCCAGGTGGCCGGGGCCCTGGCCTGGGTGGCCGATGTCCACGTCATCACGCCGGAGGGCAGCACGGCAGGCACCTCGACCGACAGTGTCTTCACGTTGCACCGGATGGCCACGCCGATCGAGCCGGCTGCGGAGCTCCGCCGGGACCTGCTGATCGAGGGACTGTCGGAAACCGGTGCCAGCGGCGACGTCCTCGGGTCTCCCGAGCTGTCCTCCCTGCTCGACCAGGGCCTGGTCGGACCGTGGGGCGACGCGTCGGACATCCTGTCCGCGCTGCAACCCGATCTCGCGGTGATCGCCGGCCACCAGGACGTCGGCGCCCTCAACGCAGTCGATCGGCACGATCCGGGCCTTCCGGTGACCCTGCTGGCCCTGGGGGCAGACGCCGAGAGCATCGCGTTCCCGCATTTCGCCTCGGTGTTCGCCCGTGCTGACACGGTGCTGGCGGTGACCGAGTCGGAGCGCATGGCCATCGTCGAACACCATGGGCGCCCGGACGCGGTCCGTCGGATCGGCGCACCACTGAGCGCCAACCCCAGCGCCCTCAGTGAGCCCAACGGCTGGGTGGGAGACACCGGCTACCTCCTCGTCCTGACCGGCGTCGACTCCGAGGACGAGGAGCACCCGGAGTACGAGCTCAGCCGTGTCCTGCGGCTGAGCTTCCCCGACCGGCCCGTGGGAATCACCCACACCGACGCCTTCTGTGCGTGGCACGGGGGGCGCCTCAACGAGGGATGGCCGATCGAGCGATCGAGCGACCTGGCCCGCCTGATGGCTTGGGCCAGGATCACCGTCGATCTGCGCCCCGGTCGGCTGTTCGCCCGGAGGTGCGTCGACTCTCTGCTCTACGGGACGCCGATCGTGGTGCCAGCCGACAGCCGGGCCAGGGAGCACGCCCAACGAGGCCGGGGCGGACTCTGGTTCGAGAACCCGGCCGAACTCGCCTGGTGCGTCGAGTCGCTGTTGGAGCCGCCGACCCACGACACCATCAGTGCACAGGGGCTCTCCTACGCCGAGGAGGAGTACGGCTCGACCGACCGGTTCGTCGAACGGGTCGCCGAGGCCTGCGGCCTGACCCCGGCGACCGCGCCGGTTGCCGTCACCACCTGATCAATCACCCCTGCTCAACAGGCTGGCCACCATCCCGTCGAGGATGTCCGCTTCGGAAACCAGGCACTCGTCGAACCCGAACCGGGTCATGACCGCGGAGAGGATCATCGCCCCGCCCACGATCACGTCCTCTCTGCCGCGGGGCATGCCGGCACGGTCGAGGCGTGCCGCCCGGACCTCC